>Ga0247813_10000092_pt1 | contig 111464 bp, 104 predicted proteins | sample UWRJL169409C1_FD_180719 | JGI IMG/M metagenome (GOLD analysis project Ga0247813, IMG submission 180719) | Plant litter microbial communities from Arlington Agricultural Research Station in Wisconsin, United States - UWRJ-L169-409C-1 | ecosystem: Environmental > Terrestrial > Plant litter >...
GCTTGTGAGGTCGTACCAGCTCTTGCCGGTTTCCGGGTCGACGAAGTTGCGCAGTTCCTCGATGAAGATGGCGTCGGCACGGCGCAGCAGGTCGGCGTACTCCTTCTTGACTTCGCCCAGGATGCGCACGCCCAGGCCCGGTCCCGGGAACGGGTGGCGGTACACCATGTCGTGCGGCAGGCCCAGCGCCACGCCCAATTCACGCACTTCGTCCTTGAACAGATCGCGCAGCGGCTCGAGCAGCTTCAGGCCGAGCTGCTCGGGCAAGCCGCCCACGTTGTGGTGGCTCTTGATGGTCACGGCCTTCTTGCTCTTGGCGCCACCCGACTCGATGACGTCGGGGTAGATGGTGCCTTGCGCAAGGAAGGTGGCGCCCTTGTGGCCTCCGTCCCCGGCCTTGAGCTTGGCGGCCTCCTGCTTGAACACGGTGACGAACTCTCCACCGATGATCTTGCGCTTGGCTTCGGGATCACTCACGCCGGCGAGCTTGCCGAGGAACAGGTCGCTCGCGTCGACACGGATCACCTTCGCATGGAGCTTGCCCTCGAACATCTCCATGACCAGGTCGCCCTCGTTCAGCCGCAGCAGGCCGTGGTCGACGAACACGCAGGTGAGCTGATCACCGATCGCGCGATGGATGAGCGCCGCAGCCACCGAAGAATCGACGCCACCGGACAGGCCGAGGATGACTTCTTCGTCACCCACCTGCTCGCGGATCAGGGCCACCGCCTCGGCAATGTGGTCACGCATCACCCAGTCGGGCTTGGCCGTGCAGATGTCGAGTACGAAGCGGCGCAGGATGGCATCGCCCTGCTTGGTATGCGTCACTTCGGGATGGAACTGCACGGCGTAGAACTTGCGCACTTCGTCAGCCATGCCGGCGATCGGGCAGCTGTCGGTCGTTGCCATCAACTTGAAGCCGGGCGGCAACTCGGTCACCTTGTCGCCATGGCTCATCCAGACATCGAGCATGCCGTGGCCTTCGGGCGTCGTGAAGTCGGCAATGTCCTTGAGCAGCGCAGTGTGGCCGCGTGCGCGCACGGCAGCTGCACCGAACTCACGCTTGTGGCCACCCTCGACCTTGCCGCCCAACTGGTGCGCCATGGTCTGCATGCCGTAGCAGATGCCCAGCACCGGCACGCCGAGATCGAACACGGCCTGCGGCGCCTTGTCGGTCGTGTCTTCGTACACACTCGCATGGCTGCCCGAGAGGATCACGCCCTTGAGGTTGCCGTCGGCGGCATAGGCGCGCACCCATTCGTCACTCACGTCGCAAGGGTGCACTTCGCTCAGCACATGAGCGTCGCGCACGCGGCGTGCGATCAGCTGGGTGACTTGCGAGCCGAAGTCGAGGATGAGGATCTTGTCGTGTTGCATGGGCGTGGACTCAGAGCGTTGTGATGTCGAACAGCTTCACGCCGCAAGCGGGCGCAGCCAGGATGAGTTGCTCGTCGAAGGTCGCGAGCGGGAGACGGAGTGAACGGGCGAGCCAGAGATAACCGGCATCGTAGAGCGAGACGCCCGCATCGATGGCCACTGCGAGCACGGCCTTGTGTTGTGCCGGCGCAAGTTCATGCAGTTCCACGCGATGCCGGACGGCATCGAGCACGCTCCACAACCCTTCGACGGCCTCGTTCGGAATCCGGCCGTGGCGCACGCCGTTGGCCAGGATGTTGCCGCATTCCCATTGCCACGCGTTGGGCGCCTGCGGCTCGACCTCGTCGCGCCGGATGGCAGCGTAGAGCTTGCGGGTGGCGTCGCTGGCGCAATCGGGCAACAGCCAGGCGGCGACCACGGAGGCGTCGATGACGAAAGCGCTCATGCCTGGCGCCCTTCGTCGCGCAATGAATGCATGGCAGCGCCGGGGCCGATGGTGGCATGCAGGGCGGCGATCTGCGCGAGTTCGCGGGCGATCTGCTCGTCGGTGATGACCGGCTTGCGCCGGACCGGCAGCATGCGAACAACTTCCTTGCCGTGACGCGTGATGCGCACTTCTTCGCCTTTTTCGACCAGGTCGATCAGCGCCGAGAAGTTGTTCTTGGCTTCAGCGATACCGATGGATTGCATTGGGGCCAGAAAAAATGAATCTGGCCACAATTTTACAGCCAATCTGGCCCAACTTTCAACGTCGGGCCAGATTGCACTCAGTCGGCGCGGTAGTTCGGCGCTTCCTTGGTGATCTGCACGTCGTGCACATGACTCTCACGAATGCCGGCGGTCGTGATCTCCACGAACTCGGCCTTGTTCTGCATGTCGGCGATGGTCGCGCAGCCGCAGTAGCCCATGCTGGCGCGCACGCCGCCGGCCATCTGGTAGACGATCGAGACGATCGAGCCCTTGTACGGCACCCGGCCTTCGATGCCCTCGGGCACCAGCTTGTCGGTGTTCGGGTTGCCGGTGCTCGATTCCTGGAAGTAGCGGTCGGCGCTGCCCTGCTGCATCGCACCGATGGAGCCCATGCCGCGGTAACTCTTGTAGCTGCGGCCCTGGTACAACACGATTTCGCCCGGCGCCTCTTCGGTACCGGCGAACATGCTGCCCATCATCACAGTGCTGGCACCCGCGGCAATCGCCTTGGCGATGTCGCCCGAGTAGCGCACACCGCCGTCCGAGATCAGCGGCACGCCCGTGCCCTGCAGCGCGGTGGCGACGCTGTCGACCGCCATGATCTGCGGCACGCCCACGCCGGCCACGATGCGGGTGGTGCAGATGGAGCCCGGGCCGATGCCGACCTTGACCGCATCCGCGCCCACGTCGGCCAGCGCCCGCGCCGCGTCGCCGGTGGCGATATTGCCGCCGATCACGTCGATCTGCGGGTAGTTGCGCTTGACCCAGCGCACACGCTCGATGACACCGGCACTGTGGCCGTGCGCCGTGTCGACCACGATCGCGTCGACACCGGCCTTGACCAGGGCCTCGACGCGTTCCTCGGTGCCATCACCCACGCCCACCGCCGCGCCCACGCGCAGGCGTCCACTCGGGTCGCGCGCCGCGTTCGGGAAGCTGGTCTGCTTGGTGATGTCCTTGACGGTGATCAGGCCCTTGAGCTCCCAGTCGTTGTTGATGACGAGCAGGCGTTCGAGCTTGTACTTGTTGAGCAACGCCTTGGCCTCGGCCAGCGTGGTGCCGTCGGGCACGGTGATGAGCTTGTCGCGACCTGTCATGATTTCGCTGACCGGCACGTCGTAGCGCGTCTCGAAACGCAGGTCGCGCCCAGTCACGATGCCAACGACCTTGCCCGCGTCGATGACCGGAAAACCGGAGATGCCGAGTTGGTCGGACAGCGCCATCACCTGGCGCACCGAATGCGTCGGCGTGATGACCACGGGGTCGCGCAGCACGCCCGACTCGTAGCGCTTGACGCGGGCGACCTCGGCCGCCTGCTGCTGCGCCGTGAGGTTCTTGTGCACGATGCCCATGCCGCCTTCCTGGGCGATGGCAATGGCGAGCCGTGCTTCCGTTACCGTGTCCATCGCCGCCGAAACCAGAGGCAGGTTCAGCGTGATGTTGCGGGAGAGCTTGGTGGCGAGGGAGGTGTCCTTGGGCAGGACCTGGGAGAACGCTGGCACCAGCAACACATCGTCGAAGGTGAGCGCTTTGCCGAGAAGGCGCATGGGTGAGGCTCCAAAAGACGGATTGTAACGACGGCACGGTACTAACCCGCAGCCCGGCACAAATTCGTCCCTGTCGGCGTTGATGCCGACACGCTCAATAGCCCGCCTTGCCGCCTTCGCGCAGCGGCTTCTTGAAAAGCCCGGTCCTGCCGGCGCCTTGACGCTGGAAACGCTCGCGCCGCGCCACCTTGGGGTCGACGGTGAGGGGGCGGCAAAGCTCGATCCGGTCGAGGTGCGCAAGGGGCCGGTCCCATGCAGCCGCCTTGCCCCAGACGCCGGGCGCCATCGCGTACCAGTCGAGCGTCGGGAAGTGCGTGGACAAGGTGCTGGCGCGCACGGCATCGCCGACCGTCGTGCCCTCGGGCACCGCCAGTGTCTGCTCGAACACCTCGCGCGGCGCCGGTGCGTAGGCCAGCGTGACTTCGATCATCAGCCCTGGCCGTAGATCTGCTCGGCCCGCTTGACGAAGGCTTCGACCAGGCTGGAGGCAATCTTGTCGAACACGGGCCCGACCAGCGCCTGCAAGGCGAAGTTGCTGAAGCCGTAGCTCAGGTCGAGTTCCACGCGGCAGGCGCGTTCGCCCTCCTCCCCGACCGGCATGAACTTCCAGGTGCCATCGAGATTGGAGAAGGGGCCGCTCACGAGCTTGAGCTGGACCGAGCGGCCCGCCACGTGGGTGTTCTGCGTAGTGAAGCTCTGACGGATGCCGCCGAAGGACAGGCCGACCTCGGCGGTCATGCCCGCGTCGTTCTGCTCGACCACGCGCGACTTGTCGCACCACGGCAGAAACTCGGGGTAGCGGGCGACGTCGGTGACCAGCGCGTACATTTCTTCGGCGCTGTACCAGATGAGGACGGACTTGTGGACAGTTTTCATAGAATCGGCACAGCGTGCGCGAACGATTGTATTGAAGCCATGCAGCACCACCTGATTCCATGGCCACCAAAAAACAAGACACCTCCTCCTCCAATGCCCGGATCGCCGACAACAAGAAGGCGGCCTACAACTATTTCTTCGAGGAGCGCTTCGAGGCCGGCCTCGTGCTCGAAGGCTGGGAAGTCAAGTCGCTGCGCGAAGGCAAGGTCCAGCTGACCGACGGCTACGTGGTGATCCGCGACGGCGAGATGTTCATCGTCGGCCTGCAGATCAACCCGCTGCGCAGCGCATCGACCCACACCACACCCGATTCGATACGCACCAAGAAGCTGCTGCTGCACAAGGAACAGATCCGCCGCCTCACCGGAAAGATCGAGCAGAAGGGGTACACACTGGTGCCCATCAACCTGCACTGGAAAGCCGGCAAGGTGAAGTGCGAAGTGGCGCTGGCCAAGGGCAAGGCCGAGCACGACAAACGAGACGTCATCAAGGACCGTGAAGGCAAGCGGGAGGTCGAGCGCGCCATGAAGAGCCGCACGCGCTGACCTGCCCATGGCAGTCTCCCTCAGGTCGCGACACTGGCCTACCGCCGATCGTCCCGGTCAACGCCTAAACTGTCGTGCGTTCCGACGCACAACGATTTTTTTACTGTAGGAGAACACTTCATGAAACTGCTCAGCGCATCGATCCTCGCAGCCGCCCTGCTCGCCGGTTGTGGCGGCATGCAAACCGCAGCCACGCCAGACACGCCCACCCGCACCGTCGACGGCGTGCTGATCGGCCCGAACGGCATGACGCTCTACACGTTTGCGCGCGACACCGCCAACTCCGGCAAGTCTGTCTGCAATGCCCAGTGCGCCACCAACTGGCCCGCGCTGCTGGCACCCGAAGCGGCAAAGCCGATGGGCGGCTACAGCGTCGTCGTGCGTGACGACGGCAAGAAGCAGTGGGCCTACAACGGCTGGCCGCTCTACTACTGGGCCAAGGACGTGAAGCCCGGCGACAAGACCGGTGACGGCGTCGCCAACGGCGCCTGGAAGCTTGCACGCCCCTGAGTCATCGGCCGCCAGACCACCTCGCGGCCCCGCGGTCTTCGACCGAAGCGGTGCTCGCAGACTGAAAGACAAAGGAAAACCGGCCAAGGCCGGTTTTTTTGTGGGCGTCGTCAGTGCGACCTCGGGTCATCCGTTCGATCAAGCGATCGGCGGCACCAGGCCCGGCTGCCGCCGCCGCGCGCGCAGACCCAGCCATTCGTTGACCAGCAAGGCGCCGATCACCAGCGCGCCGCCTGCCAGCACCGACGGCGCCGGCACTTCGTTCGCGCCGAGCCATGCCAGTGCAATCCCGAAGATCACCTCGAGCAAGGCGAGCAATGCAACCTCAGGCGCCTTCAGTACGCGAGCGCACATCATCGCCAGGATGCAGGGAATCGCCAGTTGGAAGACGCCGAGCCCGGCCAGCAGGGAAAGATCGTGTGAATTGGCCTGAAAGGGCCATGCGAGCGGAAATGTGTACAGCGTGGAGAGCACCGCGCCGATCAGCACGGCTGGAATCAGGTCGACGTCCTTGCCACGCGCCTGGGCCTGCTGCGTGACCGTCCAATTGAATGCGACGGCCACCGGCACGCACAGCGCGACCAGCGTGCCGGTCATGGACCCCTGGCCGAACTGCCGACCGTACATCCAGGCGATGCCCGCACCGGCCACCGCGATGGCGCCCCAGGTGCGGACAGGCAGGCGATGCCCGATGACGATGCGCGCAACCAGCGCCGTGAACAACGGTCCCACGGCCATCGTGACCAGCACGTTGGCCGTGGAAGTCATGGTGAGGGCCACCATGAAGGCGGTGAACATCACGCTCCAGCAGAGGCCCGAAATCCACAACGCCGGCCCGCCATGGCGCATGCGCCCGAACACCGCCCGGCCCTGCCATGCAGCCAGGATGGCCACCAGGGCCAGCACGGTGAACAGGCTGCGCCAGAACGTGACCTCGAAGCTGCGGGCTTGCTCCAACTGCCGCGTGACGACGCCCGCCGTCGACCACATCAGGGTGACGACGACCATCAGCGCTACCGCGCGGCCATGTGTCATGACTCGACGTGACGGGTAGGCGTGCGTGCGCGGTGTCAGCTCAGCGGCTGGCGCGCTTGCGGTCGCTTTCCTTGAGGTGGCGCTTGCGCAGGCGCACGCTCTTCGGCGTGATCTCGACCAGTTCGTCGTCCTCGATGAACTCGACGCCGTACTCCAGCGTGAGGTCGATCGGGGGCGTGATCTTGATCGCATCTTCCTTGCCCGAGACGCGGAAGTTGGTCAGCTGCTTGGTGCGCGTGGCGTTGACCACCAGGTCGTTGTCGCGGCTGTGGATGCCGACGATCATGCCTTCGTACACCGGATCGTTGGCGCGCACGAACATGCGGCCGCGGTCGTCCAGCTTGCCCAGGGCATAGGTGAAGATTTCACCGTCGTCCATCGAGATCAGCACGCCTTGCTTGCGGCCGCCGATATCGCCCTTGTGCGGTTCATAGCTGTCGAAGATGTTCGAGATCAAACCCGAACCGCGCGTCAGGTTCAGGAATTCGTTGGTGAAACCGATCAGGCCACGCGCAGGAATGCGGTACTCGAGGCGCACGCGTCCACGGCCGTCCGGCTCCATGTTGACGAGGTCACCCTTGCGTTCGCCCAGCGCCTGCATCACACCGCCCTGGTGCTGCTCTTCGATGTCGGCCGTCACGAGTTCGATGGGTTCGTACTTTTCGCCGTCCACCTCCTTCATCACCACGCGCGGCTTGCTCACGGCCATTTCGAAGCCTTCGCGACGCATGTTCTCCAGCAGGATGGTCAGGTGCAGTTCACCACGGCCCATCACTTCGAAGATGCCTTCTTCGTCGGTTTCCTTCACGCGCAAGGCGACGTTGTGCTGCAGTTCCTTTTGCAGACGGTCCCAGATCTGGCGGCTGGTGACGAACTTGCCTTCGCGGCCGGCCAGCGGGCTGGTGTTCACGCAGAAGTTCATGGTCAGGGTCGGTTCGTCGACCTTGAGCATCGGCAGCGGCGCCGGGTTGGCCGCGTCGGTCACGGTCACGCCAATGTTCAGGTCGGCAATGCCGTTGATCAGAACAATCTCGCCGGGACCGGCTTCGGTTGCCTGCACGCGCTCCAGGCCCTGGAAGGTCAGCACCTGGTTGACGCGGCCCTTGATGGCCTTGCCGTCCGGACCTTCCATGACGACGACGTCCATCATCGGCTTGATCGTGCCCTGGCTGATGCGGCCCACGCCGATGCGACCCACGAAGGTCGAGAAGTCGAGCGCGGAAATCTGCAGTTGCAGCGGCGCAGCCGGATCGCCCTTCTGGGCCGGTACGTGCTTGAGCACCGTGTTGAACAGGGCCGACATGTCAGGACCCCACTGCTCGCCAGGTGCGCCTTCTTCCAACGAAGACCAGCCGTTGATGCCCGAAGCGTAAACCACCGGAAAATCCAGCTGCTCGTCGGTCGCGCCCAGCTTGTCGAAGAGGTCGAATGCTGCATTGACGACGAAGTCAGGGCGTGCGCCTGGCTTGTCGACCTTGTTCACGACCAGGATCGGCTTCAGGCCCAGGGCCAGCGCCTTCTTGGTCACGAAGCGCGTTTGCGGCATCGGGCCTTCCTGCGCGTCAATCAGCAGCACCACGCCGTCGACCATCGACAGCGCACGTTCCACTTCGCCGCCGAAGTCCGCGTGACCGGGGGTGTCGACGATGTTGATGTGCGTGCCTTCCCAGGTCACGGCGCAGTTCTTGGCCAGGATGGTGATGCCGCGTTCTTTTTCGATCGCGTTGTTGTCCATCACGGTGTCGACGACCTTCTCGTGGTCGGCGAACGTGCCGGACTGACGCAGAAGCTGGTCAACCATCGTGGTCTTGCCATGGTCCACGTGGGCAATGATGGCGATATTGCGGATTTGCTTGGTACTCATGGTGTCGTTTCGCAGGTTGGTGCGTTCTGAGGTGCGTTCAAAAGGATTTGCTGGATTTCGATGGGGTTCAGCAAGCGCCCCGGGATCAATTCGTTGGCCGTCACGTGCGCCGTGCCCAGGAAGGCCACAGGCTCGGTGCCGAACACAGCCACTTCGTCAGCGTCGGCCCAGTCGCCCCGCCGACGCAGGCCGGAGAGAAAACGTGCCGCATCTTCCGTGCCCAGCGTGACGCGGCCATGGCCGGCCACCAGGGCTTCGGGCGGCAGTAACTGCGCCAGGCGCTCTGCTTCGTTCATGGCTTCCAGCGCCTGCAGCGTGACGCACTGCGCCTCGCCGAAATCGCCGGTCGCCGTGCGGCGCAGGGACCGCAGGTGGGCGCCACAGCCGAGCGCCTCGCCGATGTCCTCGGCCAGGGTGCGGATGTAGGTGCCCTTGCTCACGGTGGCCACGATGCGGACCAGGTCGGCCTCGACCGCCGTCACCGACAGCCGATGGACCACGACGTCGCGCGGCGCGCGCTCGACCTCGATGCCCGCGCGGGCGTATTCATAAAGCGCCCTGCCGTCTTTCTTCAGCGCGCTGTGCATCGGTGGGACCTGCCGTATCGGCCCGGTGAACTGCGCAGCGACGCGCGACAGGTCAGCCGCATCGACGTGCACGGAGCGCTCGGAGATGACATCGCCTTCGGCATCGCCGGTCGACGTCTTCACGCCGAGGCGCGCCGTGGCTTCGTAGGTCTTGTCGGCGTCCAGGTGCAACTGGCTGAACTTCGTGGCTGCGCCGAAGCACAACGGCAGCACGCCGGTCGCCAACGGATCGAGCGTGCCGGTGTGGCCCGCCTTTTCGGCGCGCAACAACCACTTGGCCTTCTGCAAGGCCTGATTGCTGGAAAGACCCAGCGGTTTGTCGAGCAACAACACCCCATGCACAGGGCGCCGCTGCACCCTGGTGCGTGGCGCGTTCATGCCTATTCCTCTTTCGAGCGCGAAGCGACGGCCTGGGCGATGAGTGCGTTCATGTCGGCCGCACGCTCGGTGGTGCGGTCGAACAGGAAGTGCAGCGTCGGCACGGTATGGATCTGCAGGCGCTTGAACAGGCCGTTGCGCAGGAAGCCTGCGGCCTGGTTCAGCGCCTCGGTCGTGACCACGGGGTCGCCCACGAGCAGGCTGAAGAAGATCTTCGCGTGCGCGTAGTCGGGCGTGACCTCGACCGCCTGGATCGTGACCATGCCCACGCGCGGGTCCTTCAACTCGCGCGCGATCAGCTCCGTCAGATCGCGCTGGATCTGGTCGGCAACCTTGAACGCGCGGTTGGGGGCGGCAGCTTTTCTTTTGGCCATGGGCAGCGGTTCGATCGGCGCTTACAGCGTCCGGGCGATTTCCTTGATCTCGAAGAATTCGAGTTGATCGCCTTCTTTGATGTCGTTGTAGTTCTTGAGCTTGATACCGCACTCGAAGCCTTCGCGCACTTCGCGGACATCGTCCTTCATGCGCTTGATCGAGTCAACCTCGCCCGTGTACACCACGACGTTGTCGCGCAGCAGGCGGAAATGCGCGCTGCGGTTGACCGAACCTGCAGTGATGTACGAACCCGCAACCGTGCCGATCTTCGAGGCCACGAACACCGTGCGGATCTCGGCCTGGCCGATGATCTCTTCGCGTCGCTCGGGCGCCAGCATGCCGGACATCGCCACCTTCACCTCATCCACGGCGTCGTAGATGATGCTGTAGTAGTTCAGCGTCACGCCATTGCCTTCGGCCAGCTTGCGCGCACCGGAGTCGGCACGCACGTTGAAGCCGATGACGACCGCCTTCGAGGCGATGGCCAGATTGATGTCGTTCTCGCTGATGCCGCCGACGCCGGCGTACACGATCTGCACCTTGACCTCATCGGTCGCCAGCTTGAGCAGCGACTGGGCCAGCGCTTCCTGCGAACCCTGTACGTCGGCCTTGATGATCAGGCGCAGCGTCTGCACTTCGCCCGCCGACAGGTCGGTGAACATGTTCTGCAGGTTCGAAGCCTGCAGCTTGGCCAGCTTCGTGTTACGGAACTTGCCCGCACGGTAGGTCGCGATTTCGCGCGCACGGCGCTCGTCGGCCATCACCATGAAGTCGTCGCCCGCTTGCGGCACTTCGGTCAGACCCTGGATCTCCACCGGAATGGACGGACCGGCGGTCTTGATCGCCTTGCCGTCCTCGTCCAGCATGGCGCGCACGCGGCCATAGGTCGAGCCGGCCAGCACCACGTCGCCGGTCTTGAGCGTGCCGGACTGGACCAGCACCGTTGCGACCGGGCCGCGACCCTTGTCGAGGCGCGCTTCGATGACCAGGCCCTTGGCGGCAGCATCGACCGGCGCGCGGAGTTCCAGCACTTCGGCTTGCAGCAGCACTTGCTCGAGCAGGTCGTCCACGCCCTGGCCGGTCTTGGCCGACACGGACACGAACGGCACGTCGCCGCCGTACTCTTCGGGCACGACCTCTTCGGCCACCAGTTCCTGCTTCACGCGGTCCAGGTTGGCGTCTTGCTTGTCGATCTTGTTGATCGCGACCACGATCGGCACACCAGCCGCTTTCGCGTGCTTGATGGCTTCCTTGGTCTGCGGCATGACGCCGTCGTCGGCCGCCACCACGAGGATGACGATGTCGGTGGCCTGCGCACCACGGGCACGCATGGCGGTGAACGCCTCGTGACCCGGGGTGTCGAGGAAGGACACCATGCCACGCGCGGTTTCGACGTGATAGGCGCCAATGTGCTGCGTGATGCCGCCGGCTTCGCCCGACGCGACCTTGGCGCGACGGATGTAGTCCAGCAGCGAGGTCTTGCCGTGGTCGACGTGACCCATGACGGTGACCACCGGTGCGCGAGGCAGCGATTCGCCCGAATGCGCGCCGACGTCTTCGTCGGTGAAGGCTTCCGGATCGTCCAGTGCGGCGACGACGGCCGTGTGGCCCATGTCTTCCACGATCACCATGGCGGTGTCCTGGTCGAGCGACTGGTTCATCGTGGCCATGATGCCGGACTTCATCAGTTGCTTGATGACTTCCTGCGCCTTGACGGCCATCTTGTGCGCGAGTTCGGCCACCGTGATGGTTTCGGGCACGTGCACTTCGAGCACGCGCGCCTCCACCGGTGCAGCCTGCACATGTTCCTCATGTCCACCGCGGTCGTTGCCACGGCGACCACGGGGTCCACCGCGCCAGTTGCCACGGCCCACGCCACCACTGGCGTCGCCACGGGTCTTGATTTCCTTCTTCTTCGCGGGGTCGCCAGCCCAGCTCGATGAGAGCTTGGCGGACTTGACGTCCTTGCTGGCACCGGGCGCGGTGCTGCCGGGCGCAGCGGGTGCAGCCGCACCGGTGCGCGCCGCAGGAGCGACCGGCTTGTGCAACGTACCCTTGACGCCGCTCACGGTCTTGGCCGCGGGCGCAGGCTTTTCGGGCGCCTTGTGCGGCACCAGCACGCGGGCCGGTGCATTCATCATGGCGCGGATGGCTTCGGCTTCTGCCAGGGCCTTGCGACGACGTTCGTCCAGGTCCTTGGCGCGCGCAGCTTCCTCGTCGGCCCGCGCCTTGGAATCTGCAGCAGCCTTGGCCTTTGCGTCTTCCTTGGCCTGCGCAGCGGCAGCAGCCGCAGCGACCTTGGCGTCTTCGGCAGCCACAGCGGCGGCGTCGGGCGCAGCCGGTGCCGCATTGCGGGCCGACGCAGGTGCCGACTTGGCAGCAGCTTGGGCGGCGCGATGTTCGGCAAACAGCTGGGCTTCGCGTTCGGCGCGCTCTGCACGCTCGGCGCGATCTGAAATTTCACGCGCGCGGGCTTCTTCAGCCTCGCGCACACGTCGTTTCTCAGCCAATTCTTCCTCCTGACGGCGCAGTGCTTCGGCTTGGCGACGCGCTTCTTCCTCGCGACGTGCCAGTTCTGCCTCATCGACCTTGGGCGCTTCGGGCTCTGCCACGACCGGCGCGGCTTCGACCTCGACGTGCTCGACCGCAGCCGGACCTTCGTCACGCTGAATGAAGGTGCGCTTCTTGCGCACTTCCACCTGGATCGTGCGGGCACGGCCGGTGGCGTCCGCCTGCTTGATCTCGCTGGTGGACTTCTTGACGAGCGTAATCTTCTTGCGCTCGGGCTCGGCCGTGCCGTGGCTGGCTTTCAGAAAGCCGAGCAGGCGCTGCTTGTCGGACTCGGTGAGCGCGTCGGTGAGTGCCGCTTTGGGCACGCCTGCGCTCTTGAGCTGGTCAAGCAGGGTTTCGGGGGTCTTCTTGAGTTCGTTAGCGAACTCGGCGACAGTGGTGCTGGACATATGTGGTTCGTGCCTCCATGACCGTCACTCTTGGCCCGCGAACCAATGTTCACGGGCTTTCAAGATGAGGGCTTTGGCGTCATCGGCGGAATGGCCGGTGATCTCGGTGAGTTCGTCGACCGCGAGGTCGGCCAGGTCGTCACGGGTGTGTACACCCGCCTCGGCCAATTTCGGAATGAGTTCGGCGTCGAGACCTTCGAGGTCGCGCAGATTCTGCGAAACGCCCTCCGCGCTCTCTTCCTTGGCGATCTCCATCGTGAGCAGCGCATCCTTGGCACGCGAACGCAGCTCGTTGATGGTGTCCTCGTCGAAACTCTCGATTTCGAGCAGCTCGGAGATGGGCACATAGGCCACTTCTTCCAGGCTGGTGAAACCTTCGTTGATCAGGATGTCGGCGATTTCCTCGTCCACATCGAGCTTTTCCATGAACAGCTTGCGGCTGGAATCGGTCTCGAGTGCCAGCTTCTGGGCCGACTCGTTCGCATCCATGATGTTGATCTTCCAGCCGGTCAGGTCGGAAGCCAGGCGCACGTTCTGTCCACCACGGCCGATGGCGATGGCGAGGTTTTCCTCGTCGACCACCACGTCCATGGCGTGCTTTTCCTCGTCGACCACGATCGACGACACGTTGGCCGGCGCCAGGGCGCCGATCACGAACTGGGCCGGGTCCTCGGACCACAGCACGATGTCCACACGCTCGCCAGCAAGTTCGTTGGTGACGGCATTGACGCGGGTGCCACGCACACCGACACAGGTGCCGATCGGGTCGACACGCTTGTCGTGCGAGAGCACGGCGATCTTGGCGCGCGAACCCGGGTCGCGGGCGCAGCTCTTGATCTCGAGCAGGCCCTGCTCGATTTCGGGCACTTCCTGGCGGAACAGCTCGATCATGAATTCAGGGGCCGAGCGCGACAGGATGATCGGTGCGCCGCGAAGCGTCAGGTCGACTTCCATGATCATGGCGCGCACGCGGTCGCCATTGCGCAGGTTTTCCTTGGCGATCATCTCGCTGCGGCGCAGGCGCCCTTCGACGCGCCCGGCTTCCACGATGATGTCGCCCTTGTCCATGCGCTTGACGGTGCCCACGAAGATCTTGTCGCCACGCGACATGAAGTCGTTGAGCAACATTTCGCGCTCGGCGTCACGGATCTTCTGCAGGATGACCTGCTTGGCGGCCATCGCACCGATACGGCCGATCGGCACCGAGTCCACCGACTCCTCGATGTACTCGTCGACTTCGATGTCGGGCATTTCTTCCTTGGCTTCGAACAGGAGGATTTCCTGCTCGGGCAGCTGCAGGCCGGCTTCATCGGGAACGACGTGCCAACGGCGGAAGGTCTCGTAGTCGCCGCTGTCGCGATCGACCGCGACGCGGATGTCCACCTCGCCCGGATAGAGCTTCTTGGTCGCTTGCGCCAGCGCCGATTCGACCGCGCCAAAGACCACGTCGCGCTCGACGTTCTTCTCGCGCGAGATCGCATCCACCAACATCAACATTTCGCGATTCATGCCACTACGCTCCTCTTGTCAGTCCGACACTTCCGTGCCGCCAATATCCGATGAACCCTCAGGGGTCCTGGCCTTGCGACCCTTGAAATCCACGATCGGTGCAAGCCGCGCTTCGCGCAGCTCGTCCAATGCGAAACCCAGCGCCTGCAACGGTGCAGGCGCGCGCTTCTTACTGACTCTTTGTCCCGGCTTCGGTGCCGGCTTGCCCTCGGGCTCCTGGCTCCAGACGATCTGCCAGCCACCGCCATCGGCACGCTCGAGCGTGCCGCGAAACTTCTTGCGCGAGGCCGACACGAGGCCGCCGGCGGCCGCTCCCATGGGGGCCTTGAGCGTGACATCGATCACCTCGCCGACGAAACGCTCGAAATCCTGTTCGTGGCGCAACGGTCGGTCGATACCGGGCGAGGACACCTCGAGCCGCTTGTATTCCGCACCATCCACCTCGAGAGCGAACTGCAACTGCCGCGTGACTTTTTCGCAATCCTCGACCGTAACGAACGGCTCAGGCGCACCTGCTGCAGCGCCCTCGGCTGCGTGGCCTTGCCAGGGGAGATCGATCGTGACACGCAGCAATCCTCCGGCCGAGCGTTCGATCTCGACCAAGTCGTAGCCGAGCCCGGCCACGGTCTGTTCCACTGTCTGCTGCAATGCCACGTGTCTGTATTCGCCTTCTGGTGTTGCCCGATGCCAATCCCTGGGCTGCTTCGCCGCTACGCCGGACCAGCCACTTCGAGAATGCTTCGACCAATAAAAAACGGGCGGTTGGTACCCGCCCGTTTGGTCGTGAGCCTCGAATTATATGCCAATTGTGTTTAAAAACAGGGGCATTCAATGGACGGCGGTCTTGGGAGCGGCTAAAGCGCGACGCCAAACGACGACAAATAGAGCTGCACCGAGTGCCAGCACTGCCGCAGCCGCGAGCAAAGGGACGCTGAACGAGCCGGTGCGTTGCGCCAGCGGCGCCGCGAAAAGCGGCCCCAGGATCTGGCCGACGCCGTAGGAAGCCGTGGCGTAGCCGATCAGGCCCGCCGCCGCATCACCCCGCAGCCGGCGCGCTTCCCTTACCGCGAACAGGGTGATCGCCGTGAACGGCATGCCCAGGAGAAGGCTGCCGAGCCCGAATCCGGTGACGGTGGGCCATGCAACCGTCAGCACCACCCCTGCGGCCTGGAGTGCGTAAGCGATCGCCAGCAGCAGCCGGTTGTCCCAGTGGGCGGGCGCCCGCGCACCGATCAGCGCGCCCGGCACGATGGCCAGGCCGAACAGCGGCCAGAAGAAATCCGGCCAGGTCGAACCTGGCAGCGCCTGCCGCGCGATGACCGGCAGGAAGGTGGCCGTAATGATGTAGCCAAACCCCGCCAGGCCATACAGGCCGACCAGCCAGCGCGAATCGCTGCGGTTGGCCACCGTGTCGGTGCTGGCGGGCGCCGTCGTCACCGGGGCGACACCCGGCGCTGCGGCTGCCCGAGTGCCGTCGTTGAACACCCGCCAGATGATCGCAATCAGCACCAGCGCCAACAGACCCAGGCCGATCCAGCCCGCCTGCGAGCCCCAGCGTCCCAGCGCGCCGCCCAGCAGGCCGGTCGCGGCAATGCCGATGCCCGGGCCGGTGTAGATCACGCCGCCCAACGCCGGGGAGCCGGTTTCGGCCAGGCGTCGGAGCCCCCAGCCCGACGCGAACACGAAGGTCCAGGCGCTCACGACGCCCGCCAGCGTGCGCAGCACGCCCCAGGCGGTAAAGCCGTGCAGCAGCCCCATGCCGAGCAGCAGTGCGGCCGTAGCCGCCAGACCTGCGCGCACCATGAAGGCTGCCCGAAGGCGGATCGACGCGCACGACACGGCACCCACGAAATAGCCCAGGTAGTTGAGCGATGCCAGCAGCCCGCCGGCCTGAAGGTCGAGCTTGCCCTCGTGCAGCATGATCGGCAGCATGGGCGTGAAGGCGAAACGCCCAAGGCCCATGGCCACGGCCAGCGTGTCCATGCACGCCAGCGCGGCGCGCCAGGCGCCACGGCGGTCGTATCCGGGAGTCTGCATTCCGGGTGATGCCTTTCCGTCAGTCCGCCAGCGCCGCGGCGACCAGCTTGCGGGTGTAGGGATGGCTGGGCGCGTCGAGCACCCGGTCGACCGGCCCAGATTCCAGAATGGCGCCGTCCTTCATGACGATGACCTGGTGCGCCATGGCGCGAATCACCTCCACGTCATGCGTGATCAACAGGAAGCTCAGGCCGCGCTCGCGTTGCAGGCGCTGCAGCAGGCCGAGCACCTGCTTCTGTATGGTGACGTCCAGCGCACTGGTGGGCTCATCGAGCACCAGCAGTTGCGGATCGACGATGAGCGCCCGTGCAATCGCCAGGCGCTGGCGCTGGCCGCCGGAGAATTCGTGTGGGTAGCGATCGAGCAGCGAAGGAAACTGCACCTCCGTCAGGCCGACGTCGGCCAGCGCAACGAGCGCGCGGGCGCGGCGCGCGGCCGTATCGAGTTCCGGGGCATGCACGGTCAGCCCCTCGCCCACGATCTGCTCGACAGTCATGCGGGGGGACAGCGAGGAAAACGGGTCTTGGAACACGACCTGCATGACCTGGCGCAGCGCGCGGTCGCCCTGCCGGCTGGTGGCCCAGTGCTCGCCCTTCACGTCCAGCCGACCCTCGTGGCGCAGCAACCCCAGCGCCGCCAGCGCCAGTGTGGACTTGCCGGAACCCGACTCGCCCACCACGCCCAGCGTTTCGCCGGGCGCAATGCGGAAGTCCGCGCCTTGCACCGCCACGAAGGCGCCCTTTCGAAACCAGCCCGCCAGGCCAGGAATCGGCACCGGGTAGCTCACGCGCAGCGCAGTGGCCGTCAACACAGGCGCGGCGTCGGCCTGTGCCGGAACGGCCGCCACGTCGCGCGCGGGCCGGCTGTCGATCAACCGGCGCGTGTAGGGGTGCCGGGGCGCCTCGAACACGGTCGCGACCGCGCCCTGCTCGACGATGTGACCGCTCTCCATCACGGCCACCCGGTCGGCAAAACGGCGAACCAGGTTGAGGTCGTGCGTGATCAGCAGCACGGCCATGCCGTGCTTTCGCTGCAGGTCGGCCAGCAGTTCGAGAATTTGAGCGCGCACGGTGACGTCGAGCGCGGTGGTCGGCTCGTCCGCCAGCAGCAAGCGCGGCTTGCAGGCGAGCGCCATGGCGATCATCGCGCGCTGACGCTGCCCGCCAGAGAGTTGGTGGGGCAGCGCACGCGCACGGCGCTCCGGTTCCGGTATGCCCGTGTCCGCCAGCAGCTGTACGGCGGCCGCGTGTGCGTCGCGCTCACCGAGGCCTTCGTGCAGTTCGAGCACTTCGGCGATCTGGTCGCCCACGCTGTAGAGGGCATTCAGCGCCGTCATCGGCTCCTGGAAGATCATCGCGATCTCCTTGCCACGGATGCCGCGCAACGCGCGCTCGGGCATGGCGAGCAAATCGCGCGCATCGCCGTATGCGCCTGCGAACTGCGCGGCGCCAGTGACCTCCGCGTTCTGCACCAGCCGCAACAGGCTCAGCGCCGTCACCGTCTTGCCGGAGCCGGACTCGCCGACCAGAGCCAGCTTTTCGCCGACGCCGATCTGGAAGTCGATGCCATGCACCACCTCCTTGCCCGCGAAGCCGACCCGCAGGCCCTTCACGTCGAGCAGTGCCTTCATCGGTCGGCCTTTCGGGGATCGAGCGCATCGCGCAGTGCGTCGCCCATGAAGGTGAGAAGCATCAGCGTGACCACCAGCACGCCGAAGGTCGACAGCGAAATCCACCAGGCGTCGATGTTGGCCTTGCCCTGGCTCAACAGTTCGCCCAGCGACGGCGTGCCCGGCGGCACGCCCAGGCCCAGGAAGTCGAGCGAAGTCAGCGCCAGGATGGCCGCGCTCATGCGAAACGGCAGGAAGGTGACGACCGGCGTCATGCTGTTGGGCAGGATGTGGCGCCACATGATCTGCAGGTTGCTCACACCCAATGCCCGAGCAGCCCGCACGTAGTCCATCTGTCGGTTGCGCAGGAATTCGGCGCGCACGTAGTCCGACAGGCCCATCCAGCCGAAGAGCGACAGCAGGATGAGCAACAGCGACACGCTCGGGGCGAAGATCGCGCTGAAGATGATCAGCAGGTAGAGCTCGGGCATGGAGCCCCAGATCTCGATGAAGCGCTGGAACGCGAGGTCGGTCCTGCCGCCGAAGAAGCCCTGGATGGCCCCGGTGATCACGCCCAGCACCACACCGATGAAGGTGAGCGCCAGTGCAAACAGCACGCTCACGCGAAAGCCGTAGATGAGTTGCGCGAGCAGGTCGCGCCCGCGGTCGTCGCTGCCGAAGAAGTTCTCCCGCGACGGCGCCGCCGGATTGGGCGAGGTCGCGAAATAGTTGAGCGTCTTGGGGCCGTAGGGATTGGGCGCGTAGACCGCCCAGTTGCCGCCTTCGGTGATGCGCTGCCGGATGAACGGGTCGAGGTAGTCGGCCGGCGTCTCGAAGTCGCCGCCGAAAGTCTTCTCGGAATAGTCGCGCAGCACGGGGAAGTAGGTCTGCCCTTCGTAGCGTACGACGATCGGCTTGTCCGTCGACAGCACCTCGGCGAAGAGGCTCAATACGACCAGCGTGCCGAAGATCAGCAGACTCCAGAAGCCCAGCCGGTTGCGCTTGAAGCGTTGCCAGGCGCGGCGGCCCGGGCTGGGCGACACCGCCACGGGCTCAGTCGAATTTGACACGAGGGTCCACCCAGACGTAACAGAGGTCGGAAATCAGTTTGGTCACCAGGCCGATCAACGTGAACAGGTACAGCGTACCCAGCACGACCGGGTAGTCGCGACGGATCACGCTCTCGTAGCTCAGCAGGCCCAGCCCGTCGAGCGAGAACAGGGTTTCGATCAGCAGCGAGCCTGTGAAGAAGGCGCCGATGAATGCGGCAGGAAAGCCCGTGATGATCGGAATCAGCGCATTGCGGAACACGTGCTTCCAGAGCACCTGCCGTTCCGACAAGCCCTTGGCACGCGCGGTCAGCACGTACTGCTTGCGAATCTCTTCCAGAAACGAATTCTTGGTCAGCATGGCCGTCACCGCAAAGCTGCCCAGCACCATGGCCGTCACAGGCAGCGCGATGTGCCAGAGGTAGTCGACCACCTTGGCGCCCCAGCTGAGCGAGTCCCAGTTCGACGAGGTCAGTCCGCGCAAGGGGAACCACTGCAGCTGTCCACCGAAGATCACCAGCAGCGCCACGCCCAGCACGAAGCCCGGAATCGCGTACCCGACGAGCACGATCAGCGTGGTGATGAAGTCGAAGCGCGAGCCCGCCCGCACCGCCTTGGCCACGCCCAGCGGCACCGCGATCAGGTAGCTGATGAAAAACGTCCAGAGGCCCAGGCTGATGGACACGGGCATCTTCTCCTTGACCAGTTCCCAAACTGCCTTGCGCTGGTAGAAGCTCTGGCCCAGGTCGAAGCGCGCGAAGGAGGTGAGCATCTGCCAGAAGCGCTCGTGCGCGGGCTTGTCGAAGCCGTACAGTTGCCTGATCTCCTCGACGCGCTTCTCGTCCAGGCCCTGCCGCCCACGGTAACCGGCGCCTGCACTCGCCGCGCGCTCGCCGCCGGAATCGCGCCCCTGCAGCTGTGCCACCATCTGCTCGACCGGCCCGCCTGGAACGAACTGGATCACGACGAAAGTCAGCAGCAGCACGCCGAGCAGCGTGGGCACCATCAGCAGCAGGCGTTTGAGGATATAGCTGGCCATCGAAAGCGGTCGTTCCTTGTGTCTACTTGTTGGCCGGCGAAGCCCACCAGGTGCTCATCGCCCAGGTGTCTGGCTGGTAGTACGGCGGCACCTGGGGTGGAAGCACGAAAGGTGCCGGCCGGTACCCGATGAGGAACGCGTCGCCATAGTACTGCGGCACGGAGTAATGGCCATGCGACAGCACCCGGTCGAGCGCGCGCACCGCCGCGCTCAGTGCGGGCCGTGTGGTCGCGGTCACCACCTTCTGGAGCAGCGCGTCGACCGCCGGATCGGCGATGCCCCAGATGTTCGACGAGCCCTTGGTGGCAGCGGCCCTGGAGCCGAACAGTTCCTGCAACTCGCCGCCGGGCGCCGTGCTGCCGGGCAGCCGTGTGGTCGTCATTTCGAACTCGAAGTTATCCATGCGCTGTTGGGCCAGCGAGAAGTCGACCGTGCGGAAATTCATCTGGATGCCCAGCTTCTGCAATGCGGTCTGAAAAGGCGTCGCCACACGGATCAGCGACGGCTGGTCGTTGAGGAACTCGATGGTGAAGGGCTCGCCCTTCGCATTGCGCAAGGCGCCGTCGCGGTAGGTCCAGCCGGCATCGGCCAGCAGGCCGCGCGCCTTGCGCAGGTTGTCGCGCAGGCTGCCCGGCGGTGCGGTGCTCGGCGAGACCGCCGCAGGGCCGAAGACTTCGGGACGCAGTTTGTCGCGCAGCGGCTCGAGCAACGCGAGTTCGTCAGGCTGCGGCATGCCCTCGGCGTGGAACTCGCTGTTGGGGAAGTAGCCTTCGACCCGCTTGTAGAGCCCGTAGAACAGCTGCTTGTTGAGCCACTCGAAGTCCATCGCCAAGCCGATCGCCTGGCGCACGCGAATGTCCTGGAACTTGGGGTTGCGCACGTTGAATACGTAGCCCTGGAAGTCGCCCGGATTGCGGTTGGCGAACGCCTGCTTCTTGACCTCGCCCGAGCTGAACTGCTTGCCCGTGTACTGGCGCGCCCAGTTGCGCGAGGTGAACTCGCGCATGAAGTCGTACTCTCCGGCCTTCAAGCCCTCGAAGCGCGAAGTATCGTCCAGGTAGATCTTGAAGGTGACCCGGTCGAAGTTGAAAAAGCCCTTGCGCACCGGCAGTTCAGCGCCCCAGTACGAGGGGTCGCGCAGGTAGGTGATGTCGCGGCCCATGCGCGGATTGCCGATCTTGTACGGCCCCGAGGTGATCGGCAGTTCAGTCGTCAACTGGTCGAAGGCCTTGCCCTTGCCCCAGGCGCGGCTGAAGACCGCCATGCCGCCCACCACCAGCGGCAGCTCGGGATTGGGTGTGGCGAAGTCGAAGCGCACGGTTCGCTCGTTCACGGCTGTCACGCCCTTCACTTCCGCATAGATGGTCTTGAACTGCGGCGCCGCTTCCTTGCTGATCAGCGTGTTGAACGAATGCACCACGTCGGCGGCCAGCACCGGTGTGCCGTCGTTGAAACGGGACTTGGGGTTCAGGCGGAAGGTTGCCGAGCGACGGTCGGGCGCCACCTCCACGTCGTCAGCCAGCAGGCCATAGGCCGTGGTGGGTTCCTGGGAATTGCCGACCAGGAGGCTCTCGAACATCAGTGACCCCAGCCCGTAGGGTGCCGTGCCTTTGAGCGTGAACGGGTTGAACTTGTCGAAGTTGGTGGGACGCGTGGGCGGCACCAGGCGGATCTCGCCGCCCTTGGGTGCCTGCGGATTGACGTAGTCGAAATGCGTGAAGCCCGGCGGGTACTTCACGTCGCCGAATTGTGCGTAGGCGTGGCCCGCCCAGGCAGAGGTCGACGACAAGGCCGAGAACGTGGACAGGGCCGACAAGGCCATGAGGGAAAGCAGCCGGGCGCGCATGCGAGAATTCTGCCCAAGATTTTCACGAGGCAACTTCATGGGCTTTCTTTCCGGCAAAAAACTGTTGATCACCGGCGTGTTGAGCAATCGCTCGATCGCCTATGGCATCGCCAAGGCCTGCCACGAGCAAGGCGCCGAACTCGCGTTCAGCTACGTGGGTGAACGATTCAAGGACCGTATCACCGAATTCGCTGCGGATTTCGATTCCAAGCTGATTTTTGATTGTGACGTGGGCGACGACGCTCAGATCGACAAGCTCTTTGCCGACCTCGCGCAGATCTGGCCGAAGTTCGACGGCTTCGTGCACAGCATCGGCTTCGCCACGCGCGAATCGATCTCGGGCGACTTCCTCGAAGGCCTGTCGCGCGAAGGTTTCAAGATCGCGCACGACATCAGCGCCTACAGTTTTCCGGCCATGGCCAAGGCCGCCCTGCCCTACCTCAACGACAAGGCCGCGCTGCTGACCCTGACCTACCTGGGTGCAGAGCGCGCGCTGCCGAACTACAACACGATGGGCCTGGCCAAGGCCTCGCTCGAGGCCTCGGTGCGCTACACCGCCGCATCGCTCGGGCCGAAGGGCATGCGCGTCAACGGCATCAGCGCCGGCCCGATCAAGACACTGGCCGCCAGCGGCATCAAGGGCTTCAGCAAGATGCTGGGCGCCGTGTCGGAGGCTTCGCCCATCCGCCGCAACGTGACGATCGAGGAAGTGGGCAACGTCGCCGCCTTTCTGCTGAGCGACCTGGCCAGCGGCGTGACCGCCGAGATCACCTATGTCGACGGCGGCTTCAGCAACGTCGTCGGGGGCATGGCCGAGTAATCTCGATCTGCGGGTCGCGCGCAATGCGCCGGCCCGCTGGCGCGTGCGTATGCTGAACCGACGTCTTCTTCTCTCAGGCTTGCTGGCCGCAGTGGCTGCGCCTGCCTGGGCGGCTCGCCCCGCGCTGATGCTCGCGGATGTCTACAAAGAGGGCATGTCGCTTGCCGACTACTGGGTGAGCGAGAAGTACGACGGCGTTCGCGGCTACTGGGACGGTCATCGCATGTGGACCCGCGGCGGCGAGCCGGTGGTCGCCCCCGACTGGTTCACTGCGGCGCTGCCGCGCACGCCCATGGACGGCGAACTGTGGGCAGGCCGGGGCCGGTTCAGTCATGCGATGGGCACGGTGCGCAGCCAGACGCCTGTCGACATCGACTGGCGCGAAATTCGATTCATGGTGTTCGACCTCCCGGCGCAGCCGGGCGACTTCACCGCGCGCCTGACCGCCTTGCAGAAGATGCTGCCCCTGACTGCAGCGCCCTGGGTCGTCGCCGTGCCACAGCAACGTGCGACCACCCACGCAGCGCTGCACGCGCTGATGGACAAGACGGTGAAGATGGGCGGCGAAGGCCTGATGCTGCACCGCGGTGCATCGCTGTATCGCGGCGAACGCACGGCCGACCTGCTCAAGGTCAAGCCGCACGACGATGCCGAAGCGAAAGTCGTCGCGCATGTGCCCGGCAAGGGCCGCCATGCGGGGCGGATGGGTGCGCTGTGGGTCGAGATGCCCAACGGCCAGCGCTTCAAGCTGGGCAGCGGTTTCACCGATGCCGAGCGCGACGCGCCGCCAGCGGTCGGCACCTGGGTCACCTACCGCTACAACGGGACGAATCCCGGCGGACTGCCCAGGTTCGCCCGCTTCCTGCGAACGCGCGACGACATGCCCTCCTGAAGAGGCGTGGCGCCGAGCCACCCTCTTACTTGGGCAGCAGCACCTTGTTGACCACGTGGATCACGCCGTTCGACTGATAGACGTCGGCGATGGTCACGGTGGCCGTGCCGCCCTTTTCATCGGTCACCGTGACCTTACCGCCCTGGGTCTTCGCCGTCAGCGTGCCACCTGCGACCGTGGTCAGCGAGGCAGTGCCGCCGCCGTCCTTGATCATCTTCTTGAGCGCCGCCGCATCGACCTTGCCCGGCACCACGTGGTACGTCAGGATGGATGTGAGCGTGCCTTTGTTCTCTGGCTTGAGCAGCGTGTCGACGGTGCCGGCGGGCAATGCCGCGAACGCCTTGTTGGTCGGTGCAAACACGGTGAACGGGCCCGGGCCCTTGAGCGTGTCGACCAAGCCTGCAGCCTTGACCGCTGCCACCAGTGTGGTGTGGTCCTTCGAATTCACGGCGTTGTCGATGATGTCCTTGGTCGGGTACATCGGCGCACCGCCCACCTTGACCTGCGCCATGGTGGACACGGCGCCTGCGGTCATCGCGACAGCGAGAGCGACAGTAGCGAGGCGGCTGAATTTGCTTTTCATGGAATCTCCGTTGCGTGATTGAAAGGACCGCCGCGTCGGAAAGATGCGGCGGTTGCAATCCATACGGGAGCATTCGTAAAGCAGATTCGTGCGCGAAATGCAATGCAGCGTTTCAACCCGCTCGATCAGGGCCGCTCGCCTTTCGCAAGACGCGCCTCGATGGCGTCGATCACCGGCAGCAGGTCGGCCACGCTGTCGACGACGTAGTGCGCGCCCGATGCTCTCAACTTGGCCGTCGCCGTTGCGCGAAGCGCGTCCTGGCGGACAGCATCGAGCGCCTGCCATTCCGCAAGCGGCAGGCCGACCGCGTTGCCGCTCACCGCCAGGCCGACGGTCCACGTGCCGGCATGAAGACCTTCTTCGATGCCCACGCCGGTGTCGTCGACCTTCACGACGCTTGCGGGCGGCCACACGCCGATGTCGGCGAAGGTGCGGTACATCATGAGCGGGGACGGACGGCCCGCCGCCAGGTCGCCCGCGCACACCAGGTTGTCCGGCACATAGCCGCCCGCTGCGGCGATGGGCGTCACGACATCCATGATCGGACGGTTGTAGCCCGTGGTCGAACCGATCTTCAGGCCCCGCGCGCGCAGCGTGTCGACCATCTGCACGGCGCCGGGAATGAAGTCTGCGAAGTCCGCGACCACGGCCGCATTCATCGGCGTGAAGATTTCGTAGAGATGGTCGACGTCGGCATCGGTGAAGGGTTTGCCGTGGCGTGCTGCCCACTGCGCAGCGACGCCCGGCAACTGGCCCAGTGCATGGATGTGATCCCACTTGGCCATGCCCATCGGCCCGCGCGCTTCGTCGATGGTCAAGGCAATGCCGAACTTCTCGAACAGCCGCACGAACGCGCCCATCGGCGCGCACGACCCGAAGTCGAGGATGGTGCCGGCCCAGTCGAAGACGACGGCGCTCAGGCGTGAGGTGGAGGGGGTCATGACAGCGGTCTCCCGGATTTCGAGTTGTAGGGTTGCGGATTTGCGGATTTACAAATTGCCCGGCTCACCAGGCATCGAACACTTCTTCGGCAATGCCGAACGCGGTGCTCGCGCCGGTGCCACTGGTCACCAGCACCATGCGCGTGGCCGCATCGGGCTGCTCGATCAGGCAATCGGTCGTGGCCGACGATGCATAGGTGCCGACCCAGCGCTCGGTCACGCGCGCTTCCTTGAGCCGGAGCGTGCGATGCAGGTGCGCCATGATGAGGTCGTCGACGCGCTGGTCGGCAAAGGGCTCGAGGACCGGGCCATAGTGATGGGAATCGCCCACCACCAGCGAGCCGTCGGCGCTCTGCACCACGATGAGATGGATGCCGTGCGCCAGCGATTCCGCCTCTTCCTGCTGCACCTGCGCGAGCAGCGCCGCCGCCTCGGGCAGCTTGCTGTAGCCGTGATAGCGCACCAGGCTCAGGTCGGCCATGACCGAACCCGGAAGCTGAAAGCCCGGTTCGGGCTGCACGCGCAGCATGTGGAGCTGGCACAGCTGCAGGTGATGCGGCGCGAGCCGGTCGGCAAACATGCCATGCAGGTCGGTGTGGGTGCAGACCACCACGCGCTCGGCATGCAAGATGGCATGCGCCGTGCGCACCACGGGCGTGGCCACGTCGAGCACCGCTTCACTGAAACGGAACACCACGCCCATCGACTCGGCCAGCCACTGGGCAAGCAGCCCGATGGCCGTGCGCGATTCCACGCGCATTTCATGCGGACTGTAGAGCACGCCCTGCGCGCCTTCGAGTTGCAGCGCAGGCGCGCGGCGACCGGCTTCCAGCGTGTCCAGCAGTTCGCAGCCCTCGGCCATCGGAGTGGCCATGAAGGCCTCCAGCACATCGAGCGCCTTGGGCCGAAAAGCCGTGAGCCAGAGCCCCTGGTGCAACGTGGCAATGCCGGCCTTCGGCGCCAGCTCGCCCCAGATCTCCCGGGCCCGCCGCGCGCGTCGCCAGGTGTCGCCGGCGCCCTGTCCGGTGACGGTGATGAAGCCGAAGTTGCGGATCGACGCGCCGACACAGGCGGCGTCGCGTTCGATCACGCAAACCTTCAGGCCGCGGCGTGCCGCCGAATAGGCATGGGCCAGACCGACGATGCCGGCCCCCACGACGATGACGTCGAAGTTCGTTTTCATGAAGTCGGAAAAATCAGTGAATGGGTGGATGCGACAGGGCTTTCAGCGCACCGGCGATCGCCAGCGCTGGGTGCGCCGCCCGACCCACCGACCCAGCACCATGTACAACAGGATGACCACCGTCGACGTCGCGGCGATCAACACGGCCATGGCCGCTGCAGCGCCGCTCTCGCCGGCTTCGTCGAGGTTCAGGATCGCGACTGACGCCAGCTTGGTATCGGGCGAATACAGGAACACCACCGCGGAGATCGTCGTCATCGCGTTGATGAAGAAGTAGCGCGACACGTCGATCAATGTCGGCAGGCAGATCGGCAGCGTGACACGCCAGAACGTCTTGTAGAAAGGCACCTTGAGTGAAGCCGACACGGCTTCGAATTCCGGGTCGATCGATTTCAGCGCCGTGACCATCGTCAGATGGCCGGTCGTGTAGAAATGGACGATGGTGCAAAGCACCAGCAGTGCCGTCGACTGGTAGAGAAAGTTGAGCGGGTTCGACGGCGCGTTGAAGAAGAAGATGTAGCCCAGGCCCAGCACGAGCCCCGGTACGGCCATGGGCAGCATCGCCATCAGGCGGATCACCGGTCGGACGCCCTCGACACCGCGCGTCTTCTCCAGCAGGTAGGCGCCGATGAAGACCACCATGGTGCCGAAGATCGCGGTGCAGGCCGCGAGCTTCAGGCTGTTGAGCATGGCATCGCCGAGTTCGGCGTCGACCAGGCCCGACACGTAGTGCACGAAGCTCGGCGTGAGGTTGTAGGGCCAGAGCGTCGCGAAGGAGGCGAACACCGCCATGAAGAACATCGCGAGCATCAGCGCGGCGATCACCAGGCAGTAGAGCGTCATCGCCAGGTCGAAGCCACGCGCCGGCCGTGGCACCAAGGCCACTGCGCGGGCGCTCAGCGTGGCGGTCTGCTTGCGCTGGACCAGGTAGTCGATGGCGAAGGTGAAGGCCGCCGGCGTCAGCAGCAGCAACGCCACCACGGCCCCGCGCTGGAAGTCCTGCTGGCCGATGACCAGCTTGAACACGTCGGTCGCCAGCACGTTGAAGTTGCCACCGACCACCTTGGGCACGCCGAAGTCGGTGATGACCAGCGTGAAGGTGACCAGTCCGGCGGAAATGAGGCCGTACTTGGCGCCCGGCAACGTGATGGTCAGGAACTTGCGCAGCGTGCTGGTCCCCATCGCATCGGCCGCTTCATACAGGCGCGCGTCGGCCAGCGTCAGCGCGGTCACGAGGATCATGAGCGTGTGCGGAAAAGCCGCGAAGCATTCCGCCAGCACGATGCCCGAAGGGCCGTAGATGCTGTCGAACCCCAGTGCCAGCCAGAACGACTTGGCCACGCCCTGGTTGCCGAACCAGTAGATCAGAGAGATGGCCGACAGCAGCGACGGTGCCAGCAGCGGAATCAGCGTGATGGTGCGGAACAGGCCCTTGAATGGCATGCAACTGCGCGTCAGCGCATAGGCGAAGGTGAAGGCCAGCGGCACCACGATGGCCGTGACCATGAGCGACACCCACACGCTGTGCCAGAGGCTCTGCAACAGCGCGGGCGATGCCAGGTAGGCCGCGAAGGCGCCCATGCCGGCCACACTGCCGTCGGCGCCTTCCAGCGCCTTCGACAGGATCAACAGAAGCGGCAGCACCAGGCCGACGACCAGCAATGCCGCAACGCCCAGCAGTCCGAGGTGCGCGAAGCGATCGCTCCAATGAACGCGTTGCTTCAGCGGCGGTGCTCGGAGTGCTGCGGGCATGGGGGCGGTGTTCGAAATGAAGATGCTCGACATGACTCAAGCGACCGCCATCGCGGCCGTGGCTGCGACAGCGGCCGGAAAGACGCGCAGCCGGTCAGCGCGCAGCGCGAAGCGCAGGTCGTTGCCTTCGCGAACGTCGAATTCATCCATCTGGTTGAGCGAGAACTGCAACTGGATCGGTTGCCCGGGAATGCCGTGCACGTCGATCTCGGCCAGGCAATTGCTGCCGAGAAACTCGACGTGGCGCACGGTGCCCGTGCAGCGCATCGGGTCGTCGTCGCGCACGCCGTCGACCACGCGGTCCTCGGGTCGCAGGTAGAGCGCAACCTCGCGGCCGGCGCGAAAATCCGCGCCCGCACCGGGCTGGCATTGAATGCGCAGGTCGCCGCAGCGAAACCAGTGGGCGCCTTCGGCCACCGCTTGCAGCCGATTCACCTTGCCGACGAAATCGGCGACGAAGGGTGAAGCGGGTTCGCGGTACACCTGCATCGGCGTGCCGACCTGCTCGATGACGCCATGGTTCATGACGACGATGCGGTCGGCCACCGACATCGCCTCCTCCTGGTCGTGCGTGACCATGATGGTGGTCACGCCCAGCTCGCGCTGCAAAGCACGGATTTCGTTACGCAGGTGCACCCGCACGATCGCATCGAGCGCCGACAGCGGCTCATCGAGCAGCAGCAGGCCCGGCGAAGTCGCCAGCGCGCGAGCCAGAGCGATGCGCTGCTGCTGGCCGCCCGACATCTGCGAGGGGTACTTGTCGCCGCTGCCCGGCAACCCGACCAGCCGCAGCAACTCATCGACCCGCGGCTGCGCCTGGGCCTTCGACTGCTTGCGGTTGACCAGGCCGTAGGCCACGTTCTGCGCCACGCTGAGGTTGGGGAAGAGCGCATACGACTGGAACATGATTCCGTAGTCACGCGCCGCCGGCGGCAGCACCGAGATGTCGCGTCCGGCCTGCAGGATGGTGCCTGCCGTTTGCGTTTCGAGGCCCGCGATGATGCGCAGCAAGGTGGTCTTGCCGCACCCCGACGGGCCGAGGAAGCAGACGAATTCGCCGCGCCGGATCGACAGGTCGATGTCATCGAGCGCCGAGAAATTGCCGAAGCGTTTCTGGATGCCCCGGAGTTCGAGGTAGGTAGCGTCGCTCATGGTGTCAGCGGCCAGCACGGCTCCCCTTCAGCGCTTTTCGCTCTTGGCGTCGTAGCGCTTGGACCATTCGGCGAGCGTGCGCTCGCGGCCGGCGGCGGCCTTGTCGAAATCGAGCTTGATCAGGCGCGCCTCGTAGTCGTCCGGAATGTTCGCCAGCTTGGGCGCCACGCCGGGCTGTGCGGTGATGGCGAAGTTCTTGCCGTACAGGATCATCGCGTCCTTCGATGAAGCCCAGTCGGCCAGCTTCTTGGCCGCTTCCAGCTTCTTGGTGCCCTTGTAGATCGCGAAGCCTTCCAGGTCCCAGCCCAGGCCTTCCTTGGGGAAGACCAGTTCGATCGGGGCGCCCTTGGCCTTGTTGGTGTGGCCGCGGTATTCAAAGGACACACCCGCCACGTACTCGCCGGCCGCAGCCATGTTGCAGGGCTTGGAACCCGAATGCGTGTACTGCCCGATGTTCTCGTGCAGCGCGTCCATGTACTTCCAGCCACCGCCCTTGCCGCCGTCGTCGCCCCACAACTGCAGCCACGACACCACGTCGAGGTAGCCGGTGCCCGACGACGCCGGGTTGGGCATCACGACCTGACCCTTGAATTCGGGCTTGGTCAGGTCCTTCCAGGTGGTGGGGATCGGGATGTTCTTCTTCTTGGCCTCGACCGTGTTGAAGCACACCACCGCGCCGAACACATCCATTCCGAACCAGGCGGGTGGCGACTTCTTGTCGCGGTACTGGCTCATGATCGCGTCGAGATTGAGCGGCGCATAGGGTTCGAGCATGCCGTTGCGGTCGAACAGCGCCAGGCTGGTCGCCGCCACGCCCATGATGACATCGGCCTGCGGGTTGGCCTTCTCGGCGAGCAGCTTGGCCGTGACCACGCCGGTGGAGTCGCGCACCCACTTGATCTCGATGTTCGGCTGCACCTTGTTGAAGGCCTCCTGATAGGCCTTGAGCTGATCGGTCTCAAGTGCGGTGTAGACCGTGAGCTGGGTTTTTTGCGCCAGCGCACCGGTCGCAACAGCCAGGCCGAGAACGGCGGCCACCAGAGATTTCGCGTACTTCATGAACGGACTCCTGTTTCGAAAGAAAGGAACTGTGGCGGCACGAGACGACATCTTCGTGACACATCGCTCAAGCAAAATCGGGGCCCGAATGCACAAATCGTTTATTGTTTTTTGTAGATCGTAGACAATCTACAGTGAACGACCTACGATCCAGGCATGGTCAAGACGCTCTCCTCCAACCCCGCCATCGCACAACTTCAGCGCAATTCGCTGGCCAATCTGGTGCAGGCGGAAATCGAACGCATGATCCTGGACGGCGAACTCGACTCCGGCGCCAAGCTCACCGAATCCACGCTGGCCGACCAGCTGGGCGTATCGCGTGGCCCGGTGCGCGAAGCCTTTCGCATGCTCGAGGAAGCAGGCCTGGTGCACACCGAAAAGAACCGCGGCGTGTTCGTGCGGCACGTGCCGATCGAAGAGGCGCTGGAAATCTTCGAACTGCGCGCCGTCATGGACCTGTACGTCGGGCGCAAGCTTGCCGAAGGCCTGGGCACCACCGAGATCCGGGAGCTACGGCAGCTCGCCGATGCCATGGACCAGGCCGTGAAGGCCGACAACGCCCGCGACTACCACCGCTTCAACCTCAAGTTCCACGACCGGCTGCTCGAACTCGCCGGCAACGCCAAGCTCACGGCCACCTACCGCAAGCTGGTCAACGAGCTGTCGCTGTTCCGCCGCCAGAACCTCACGAACGAATCGATGACCGTCTATTCGCGCGAGCACCGGCAGATCGTGAAGGCCATTGCGGCCGGCGAGCCCGAGGCCGCAGGCCAGGCCATGTACCAGCACGTCATGAACAGCCGCGAACGCACGCTGCGCAACTACCAGGCGCAGCAGGCGGCATCGAAGCAGCCGGGCAGTGGTGGTGGCAGCGGCCGCCCTGCGGCAGCATCGACGTCGGTCGAGGCCTGAACGTGCCGCTGTCGATCCCCGACATCGAAGCACTGTTTGCGAGGCACGGCGCCGCACAGTACAGCGGCGAGCCCGTCACCCAGCTGGAACATGCACTGCAGACGGCCGAGCTTGCGGAGGCCGCGGGCGCTGGCGACGAACTGGTGACGGCGGCGCTGCTGCACGACCTGGGCCACCTGCTCAACGACCAGGGCGAGTCGCCCACGTTGCGCGGCATCGACGACCTGCACCAGTACTTCGCCCTGCCCTTTCTGCGCGGCGTGTTCGGCGAAGCGGTGCTGGCGCCCATCCAGTCGCACGTCGATGCCAAGCGCTATCTGTGCGCGACACGGCCCGACTACCACGCGCAGCTGTCCGAGGATTCACGCCGCAGCCTGGTGCTGCAAGGCGGTGTGTTCAGCGCAGAAGAGGCCGAGCGCTTCATCGCACGCCCGCATGCGAACGACGCCGTCGCGCTGCGGCTGTGGGACGACCTGGCCAAGGCACCGGCCAAGCCGACGCCTCCGCTGTCGCATTACCTCGCACGCGCAGATCGATGCAGGCTGCGTTGAAGACGCCCTTGGCAAGACACCCATGCAGCTGAGCGGTCCCATCGTGCTCGCCGTGCTGGGCGGCGCACTGTTGCACGCGAGCTGGAACGCGCTCATCAAATCGGGACGCGACAAGCAGCTCGACACCGCACTCATCCACAGCCTCGGGTTCTTCGTGGCGTTGCCGTTGCTGCTGTGGACGGGCATGCCCGACGCCGCTGCATGGCCTTACATCGCGGCGTCGACCGTGGTGCACATCGGCTACTACATCGCGCTGGCAGGGGCCTACCGACATGGCGATCTCGGTCTCACCTACCCCCTGATGCGCGGGTGCGCGCCGTTGCTGGTGGCGCTCGGCAGCAGCGCGCTCCTCGGCGAACGGCTGTCGGCCTGGGCCTGGCTCGGCGTGGGAGTGATCTCGGCAGGCGTGCTGACGCTCGGGCTGTCGCGTTCTGCGCTGCATGGCAAAGGCAGCCCAGGCAGCAATGACGCGCGCCAGCGCGCCAAGGCCTTGCGCTTCGCGCTGGCCAATGCGGTCATCATCGCGCTCTACACGGTGATCGACGGCCTGGGCGTGCGTGCCGCAGGCGACGCACCGGCGTACGTCGCAGCGCTGTTCCTGCTCGACGGCCTGCCCTACCTCTTGCTGGTGCTGTGGCAGCGCCGCGACCAGCAGGCAGCGGCATGGCGCTACATGGCTGGACGCTGGCCGATCGCCTTCATCGGTACGGTTGCATCGCTGGGCAGCTACGGCATCGCGCTGTGGGCCATGACGCAGGCGCCTGTGGCACTGGTCGCAGCACTGCGCGAGACCTCGGTGCTCTTCGCCGCGCTCATCGGCACACTGCTGCTGCGAGAGCCCTTCGGATGGCAGCGTGCCGCGGGCACGCTGGTCATCGTCTGCGGCGTCATGACGCTGCGCGTGGGGTGACCGACCCCGCGGCTGCGCCTCAGCTGGCCTCGCGCACGCAGTCCGCGTAGTAGCGCTTCTTGCCGTCTTCGTCGACCCGTGCGACCAGGCCATGGATGTCGGTCTCGAAGCCAGGGCATTCCTTGTTGAACTCGCGCGCGAACTTCAGGTAGTCGACGATCTTCTTGTTGAAGACCTCGCCCGGGATCAACAGCGGGATGCCCGGCGGGTACGGCGTGATCAGGCTGGTGGTGATGCGGCCTTCGAGCTGGTCGATCTCCACGCGCTCGGTCTTGCGGTGCGCAATGTGCGCGAACGCGTCGCTGGGCTTCATCGCCGGCGTCAGGTCGCTCAGGTACATCTCGGTGGTCAGGCGCGCCACGTCGTAGCGCGCGTACAGCTTGTGGATGTGCTGGCAAAGGTCGCGCAGGCCCAGCTTCTCGTAACCCGGGTGCTGCTGGCAGAACTCCGGCAGGATGCGCCACATCGGCTGGTTGCGGGCGTAGTCGTCCTTGAACTGCTGCAGCGCGGTCAGCAGCGTGTTCCATCGGCCCTTGGTGATGCCGATCGTGAACATGATGAAGAAGCTGTACAGGCCGGTCTTCTCGACGATCACGCCGTGTTCGGCCAGGAACTTGGTCACGATGCTGGCCGGGATGCCGGTTTCCGCAAACTTGCCCTGCAGGTCCAGGCCCGGCGTGACCACGGTCGACTTGATCGGGTCGAGCATGTTGAAGCCATCGGCCAGCTTGCCGAAGCCGTGCCAGTTGCGCTTGGCGCTCCGGGCCTTGCTGTCGGTACTGCCCTCGCCCTTCATGATCCAGTCTTCGGCGCGGCCGATGCCTTCCTCGACCAGCTTCTCGGGGCCCCAGACCTTGAACCACCATTCGTCCTTGCCGAATTCTTCTTCGACCTTGCGCATGGCGCGGCGGAAGTCGAGAGCTTCCAGGATGCTTTCTTCCACCAGCGCGGTGCCACCGGGCGGCTCCATCATGGCCGCGGCCACGTCGCAGCTGGCGATGATGGCGTACTGCGGGCTGGTCGACGAGTGCATGAGGTAGGCCTCGTTGAACAGGTCGCGGTCGAGCGCGCGGTTCTGCGAGTCCTGCACCAGCACGTGGCTGGCCTGGCTGATGCCGGCGAGCAGCTTGTGCGTGGATTGCGTGGCGAACACCAGCGATTCCTTGGGCCGCACGCGGCGCTTGCCCATCGCGTGGTACGCACCATAGAACGGGTGGAACGCCGCGTGCGGGAGCCAGGCCTCGTCGAAGTGCAAGGTGTCGACGTAGCCGTCGAGCATGGTCTTGATGGTCTCGGTGTTGTAGATCACGCCGTCGTAGGTCGATTGCGTGAGCGTCATCACACGCGGCTTGACGGTCTCGGGGTCGCGGTCCTTCAGCAGCGGATTGGCCTTGATCTTCGCCTTGATCGCACTCTTCTCGAACTCGCTCTTCGGGATCGGGCCGATGATGCCGAAGTGGTTCCGCGTGGGCTTCATGAACACCGGAATCGCGCCGGTCATGATGATCGCGTGCAGGATCGACTTGTGGCAGTTGCGGTCGACCACCACCACGTCGTCGGGCGCCACCGTGTGGTGCCACACCATCTTGTTGCTGGTGCTGGTGCCGTTGGTGACGAAGAAGCAATGGTCGGCATTGAAGATGCGCGCGGCGTTGCGCTCGCTGGCAGCCACAGGGCCGGTGTGGTCGAGCAACTGGCCGAGCTCTTCCACCGCGTTGCACACGTCGGCACGCAGCATGTTCTCCCCGAAGAACTGGTGGAACATGCGTCCGACGGGGCTCTTCAGGAAAGCCACGCCACCGGAGTGGCCAGGGCAGTGCCACGAATACGAACCGTCTTCGGCGTAGTCGATCAGCGCCTTGAAGAACGGCGGCTGCACGCCTTCGAGGTAGCTCTTGGCTTCGCGGATGATGTGACGCGCCACGAATTCGGGCGTGTCCTCGAACATATGGATGAAGCCGTGCAGCTCACGCAGGATGTCGTTGGGGATGTGCCGGGCAGTCTTGGTTTCGCCGTAGATGTAGATCGGCACGTCGGCATTCTTGCGGCGCACTTCACCGATGAACGTGCGCAGGTTCAGCACGGCTGGATCGAGGTCCGGGCCGACGGTGAACTCTTCGTCGTCGATCGACAGGATGAAGGCGCTGGCGCGGCTCTGCTGTTGGGCGAACTGGCTCAGGTCGCCGTAGCTGGTGACGCCGAGCACCTCGAAGCCTTCGCTCTCGAAAGCCTGTGCGAGCGCACGGATGCCAAGACCCGAGCTGTTCTCGGAGCGGAAGTCCTCGTCGATGACGACGATGGGAAAGCGGAATTTCATTCAGGGGGCTCCGAACGGGCAAATAGGCGCGAAGTGTACGGAATTTGAGTGAAAGCCTCATGGCGCTTTTGATTCAGAATGCAGAGGCATCCACAAAGAGGAGACCCCTTGGCAAATTCCACCCTCTGGTGGCTCATCGCTGGCGCGGCCATCGTGCTCGAACTGGTGTCGGGAACCATCTATCTGCTGCTGCTCGGTATCGGCTTCGCTGCAGCGGCCATGGCCGCGCATCTGGGCGCGGGTATCGCGGTGCAGATCGTCGTGGCGGCGGTGATCGGCGTTGGTGCGGTGGGCGCCTGGTACCTGCTGCGGCGGGGCCGCAACGCAGATGCGCCCAGCCGCTCGAACCGCAACGTGAATCTCGACATCGGGGAACGCATCCATGTCGACACCTGGCAACCCGACGGCACCGCGACCGTGCGCTACCGCGGCGCGCAGTGGACCGTGGTGTCGCGCAACGGCAGCGCGACGGCGCCCGGCGATCACCAGGTCGTCGAGATGGTCGGCAGTCGGCTGGTCGTCGACCGCATCTGAATCAAACACACAACCTCAACAAGGACTTCCATACATGGACTTCGCCCTGCCCCTCGTCATTCTCGTCATTGCCGTCATCTTCATCAGCCAGTCGGTCAAATTCGTGCCGCAACAGAATGCGTGGATCAAGGAGCGGCTGGGCAAGTACCACAGCACCATGACGCCGGGTGCCAATTTCCTGATCCCGTTCATCGACAAGGTGGCCTACAAGCACAGCCTGAAGGAAATCCCGCTCGACGTGCCCAGCCAGATCTGCATCACGCGTGACAACACGCAGTTGCAGGTCGACGGCATCCTGTACTTCCAGGTGACGGACCCGATGCGCGCGAGCTACGGTTCGTCCAACTACATCATGGCGGTCACGCAACTCGCGCAGACTTCGCTGCGCAGCGTGGTCGGCAAGCTCGAGCTCGACAAGACCTTCGAGGAGCGCGACATCATCAATGCGCAGATCGTCGCGGCGATCGACGAGGCCGCGCTGAACTGGGGCGTGAAGGTGTTGCGCTACGAGATCAAGGACCTGACGCCGCCCAAGGAAATCCTGCTGGCGATGCAGGCGCAGATCACGGCCGAGCGCGGCAAGCGCGCGCTCATCGCGGCCTCCGAAGGTCGCCGCCAGGAGCAGATCAACATCGCCACCGGCGAGCGCGAGGCCTTCATCGCGCGCTCCGAAGGCGAAAAACAGGCGCAGATCAACAACGCCGAGGGCGAAGCCGCCGCCATCACCGCGCTCGCAGATGCGACTGCCGGCGCCATCGAGCGCATCGCGGCAGCCATCCGCCAACCCGGTGGCGAGCAGGCAGTGCAGCTGAAGGTGGCCGAGCGCGCCGTCGACGCCTACGCAAAGGTCGCTGCAGACGCCACCACCACGCTGATCGTCCCCAGCAACATGACCGAAACCGCATCGCTCATCGCCTCCGCGATGCGCATGGTCCAGACCGGCAAACCGACGAATTCAATCTGAGGGACTGCTATAATCAGAGGCTAGGAGCGGTGGATGAGCGGTTTAAGTCGCACGCCTGGAAAGCGTGTGAGGGGTAAAACCCTCCGCGGGTTCGAATCCCGCCTGCTCCGCCAATGAATGCAAGGGAAGTCGTTTGTAAAAGCGACTTCCCTTTTTTCTTTTCCAGTCCGGACTTTCAAGAACTCTGTGCGAGATTCGACGTTGTTTCCACGCAAGTTGATCTCCGGCCTGATGCGGCCGTAGCCGCACCGACCCATGACATCCTTCCACGACGCGCCGACGCCTTCCATTCATCTTCCTGCCGCAGAACCGCAGCAGCAGCACCGTCCAGACAAGCAGGACGACGACGCCCTGCAGGTGCTTGCGCCCACGTTCGTCTCGGTGGGGGTGGAGGCCGACGCAACGCTGGGCTACGCGTCGATCCAGAACGCCATTCCTGTCGTGCGATCGGTGTCGATCACCAACCATGGTGCCGAGCCGCTGCTCGACATCGAGGTACTGCTTGCGTGCAACCCTCATTTCGCAGAGGGTGCCAAGCTGCGCTTCGACCGTCTGGCAGGGGGTGAAACGCGCCGCATCGCACCGGTCGACCTGCGGCCGGACCACACCTACCTCGCGGGGCATCAGGAATCGACACGCGCCTTCGTCGACGCCAAGGTCACGGCGGGCGGGGTCGAGGTCGCGAGTTTCGCGCAGCCGGTCGAACTGCTCGCCTACGACCAGTGGGCCGGCACGCGTGCGCTGCCGGAGTTGCTGGCGGCGTTCTGCATGCCCAACCATCCCGCGGTCGACCTGGTGATAGGCCGTGCGTCGGCGCTGCTGCGTTCGGTCCACAGCGAACTGTCGATGGACGGCTATCAGTCGAAGAGCCGCGACGCCGTCTGGAAGCAGATTTCGGCCATCTATAGCACCGTTGCCGCAGAGAACCTGCAATACGCAGAGCCACCCGCCTCCTTCGGCTCCGATGGCCAGAAGATCCGCACGCCCGACCGCATCCTGGACAGCCGGGTCGCCACCTGCCTGGACCTGGCCATGCTCTTTGCGTCGGCGTTCGAGCAGGCTGGCCTGCGCCCCGTCGTGCTCATCAAGGAGGCGCATGCGTGGGTCGGCGTATGGCTGCACCAGGCATGTTTTTCGGACCCGCTGACCGACGACGTGCAGGCAGTGAGAAAGCGTGTCGACAGCGGCGAGTTCCTGGTGTTCGAGACGACTGGCGTCGCGCAGCACCATGCCCACCGGCCGTCGCTGCGGGTGGCGATGGAGCAAGGTCTGGCACACCTGAAGGAAGAGCGCACGTTCCGCTACGCCGTGGACATCCACCGCGCGCGCGAACTGCAGATCAAGCCGCTTCCCTCCCGCGCGCCCGCAGCCCCGGCCAACGGGCTGGAATCCGACAAGGTTCCTGCGGCCATCATCGAAGCCACGCCGACGCTGCCAGCCCTCGATCCCGCGTCGCTGCCGGGCACGCTGGACATGGCGCGCGACGACGAGTCGCCCGACGGTCGCCTGGCCAAGTGGAAGTCGCGCCTGCTCGACTTGACGCTGCGCAACAGGCTGCTCAACTTCAAGCCGACCAAGGCCACGCTCCAGTTCGTCGCACCCGATCTTGCGGTGCTGGAAGACGCGCTGTCCGAAGGGCGGGAGTTCAAGATCCGCGCGCTGCCGGCACTCATGGAGGGAGGCGATCCACGCGTGGCGCAGGTGCATGCCAATCGTGGCAGCGGCCGCAGTCCGCTGGACGACATGGCGCTGGAGGCGCTGAACAACAAGGAGCTGCTCGCGCGCGTCACGCAGGAGGCGCTGGACGGCCACCTGCTGGCCGTGCACACCGCTGCGCGCACAGGCCTGGAGGAAGGCGGCGCCAACACGCTGTATCTGGCCATTGGCCTGTTGCAGTGGACCGAAGCCGAGAAGGCCGACGCCATTCACCTGGCGCCCATCCTGCTCATCCCGGTGACCTTGCAGCGCCAGTCCGTGCGCTCCGGCTTTCGGCTCACACGCCACGACGACGAGGCGATCGTCAACCCGACCCTGCTCGAACTGTTGAGGACGAACTTCGAGCTTCGGGTCGCCGGGCTCGATGTGATTCCGACCGACGACAAAGGCATCGACGTGGCCCGCATCCTCCAGGCGTTCCGCCTGGCCGTGGCGGAGATCCCGAAGTGGGAAGTGCTCGAACAGGCCAACCTCGGTATTTTTTCCTTCACGAAGTACCTGATGTGGAAGGACCTGCAGGACCGCACGGACCAGCTCAAGGCCAACCGCGTCGTCAAGCACCTGATCGAGAATCCGGGCCAAGCCTTCGCACGGGAAGACCATGCCGGTGAGTTCGAGCGGCTCGACGAATCCCATCGGCCCCAGGACATCTTTGCGCCGCTGCTGTCCGACTCTTCGCAACTCAAGGCCATCTGCGCAGTCGACGTCGGTCGCGACCTGGTACTCGAAGGGCCTCCCGGCACCGGCAAGAGCCAGACGATCACCAACCTCATCGCGCATTGCCTGGGCAAGGGCAAGACGGTGCTGTTCGTGTCGGAAAAGCTGGCGGCGCTGTCGGTCGTCCACCGGCGGCTGAACGACATCGGGCTCGGGCCTTTCTGCCTTGAACTGCATTCGTCCAAGTCGAAGAAGATCGATGTGGTGCAGCAGCTGGCCAGCTCGCTGGACATGGCGGGGCAGCGCACCAGCGACGACTGGAACCGCGAAGCGGAGCGGCTGTCCGGCCTTCGAGTCGAGCTGAATGGCCTGGTGAAATCGCTGCACCACGCGTACCCGAACGGCTTGACGGTCTTCGATGCCATCGGCACCTGCATCGCGAACAGCGAAAAGACCCCGGCGGCCATGCCCTGGACCGACCCGCTCACGCACGACCGCGAAGCGCTCGATGCGCTGCGCGAAACCACGCGCCGCATGCAGGCGCTCGCCAGCACCCTCGCTACCGGGCTGCAGGGCCATCCCCTGGCGCTCATCGGCCGTGGCGACTGGTCGCCGAGCTGGAGCGATCAACTCGGCGATGCGGCACGGACGCTGGCGCACGCCATTGCCATCTTCCGCGACGCAGCCGAGGCGCTTGGCACGCAGATCGGCGTCGGTCACGCTGGCCTGAGCATGGACGCCTACGGGGTTCTCGACCAACTGGCCGACGTGCTGCTCGGAGCACCGCAGGTGCCATCCGGCCTGGCCCGACAGGCCCACGACCCGGCCGCACGAGCACGGGTGCATGCGCTCGCCAGCCACGGCGCCGCGCGCCAAGCCGCCTGGCAGCGCATCGGCGCAGGCTGGACCGCGCAGCTCGCCCGGTTGAATGGCACCGAGCTCCTCGGCGAATGGTCGCAGGCCAACGCCACCTGGTGGCCGAAGTCCGTCTTTGCCCAACGCGCGGTCACCGGCCGGCTGATGGCTTTTCGCGCGGACGGCAAGCGGCCGACGCGTGAAGAGGTGCAGCAGATGCTCGCGCCGCTGGCCGACGTCAACGAAGAAGACCAGTACCTTCGCGCCGCAGAGCCCGAGGTGCGAACGCTGCTGGAAAAGGCATTCGACGGCCTGGACACCGACTGGGACGCCGTGCGCGCGCACGAAGCCTGGGCGACGCGCTTCTCGGACGTCGTGGCACGATTCGCACAAGATGCGTCGCAAGGCACGTCGCTGCATTCGACTCTGGCACCGCTGGTTGCAGAAAACCGCACGTCGCTTGCTTCCGACGCGCCGGCGGGCCGTGCCTTGCTCGCCTTTCGCGATGGCTGGCGCGACGTCCAATCCAAGCTGGTGGCCCTCGAGCAGCTGGCGCAGCCGACAGCCCCGCTCTCCGGCCTTTCCCATGCCGACGGCGCGCTGCCCCGGCTGCAGGGCACCCTGGCCGCCTGGCAGGCCTCCAGGCAGTTGCTGCAGCCCTGGTGCCACTGGCGCAGCGTGCGGGACCGGGCGCTGGCACAGGGCCTGCAGGGGCTCGTGGTCGACATCGAATCCGACGCCATTTCGCTGCGCGACGTCGAAACGCATTTCGAATTCAGCTACCGCCACTGGTGGGTCAAGCGAACCATCGACAACGAGCCAGTCCTGCGCGGCTTTGCCAGCGCCGACCACGAACGCAAGATCAGGGAGTTCCGGTCGGCCGACCAGCGATTCCAGAAGCTCACCGAGGGGTATCTCGCGGCAACGCTGTCGGGCCGTGTGCCTTCGGCCTCGGGCACCGTCGTGAGCGCGGACAGTGAACTCGGTCGCCTGCGCCGCGAGCGGCAAAAGCAGCGCGGCCACATGCCTGTGCGCCAGTTGGTCCAGTCGCTTCCCACGCTGCTGCCAAGGCTCAAACCGTGCCTGCTGATGTCGCCGCTGTCGGTGTCTCAGTACCTGGACGCGGGCTACGCGCAATTCGATCTGGTGGTGTTCGACGAGGCCTCGCAGATCCCCGTGTGGGACGCGGTGGGTGTCATCGCGCGCGGCAGGCAATTGGCGGTGGTCGGCGACCCCAAGCAGCTGCCGCCGACGAACTTCTTCAACAAGTCTTCAGACCCCGACGAAGCCGCGACCGGGGACGAACAGGTCGAAGACCTCGAAAGCATCCTGGACGAATGTCTGGGCGCCGGCATGAACCGGTTGAGCTTGCAGTGGCACTACCGAAGCCGCCACGAAAGCCTCATCACCTTCAGCAACGTCACTTACTACGACAGCAAGCTGGTGACCTTTCCGTCGCCCGTCACCGACGACATCGCCGTCAGGTTCGAGCGCGTACAGGGTGTGTACGACCGCGGTGCGACGCGGACCAACCGCGCCGAGGCCGACGCCATCGTGCGGGGCATCGAAGCACATTACCTCGACGCTGAAAAGGTGCGGCTCACGCTCGGCGTGGTGACGTTCAACCAGACGCAACAGGCGCTGATCGAAACCCTCCTCGACGCGCGACGTCGCGACAACCACGATCTCGACCGCGCCATTGCAGCCCATACGCACGAAAAGCTCTTCATCAAGAACCTGGAAAACGTGCAGGGTGACGAACGCGACGTGATCTTCTTTTCCATCACCTACGGGCCGGACGCGAGCGGCAAGGTGACCATGAACTTCGGACCGCTCAACGGCGAAGGCGGGCAACGGCGGTTGAACGTGGCGATATCCCGTGCGCGCGAAGCCGTCGTGATCTACAGCACGTTGATGCCCGAGCAAATCGACCTGGCGCGGGTGCGGGCAGCCGGTGTGCGCGACCTCAAGCACTATCTTGAATTTGCGATTCGCGGCGCGCGCGCCCTTGCGCAGCAAAGCTTGCCGACCGGCCTCGGTCCGGAGAGTCCGTTCGAGTCCGCCGTCGTCCAGAAGCTGCGTGCCGACGGATGGGTCGTGCATCCGCAGGTGGGCTGCTCGGGCTATCGCATCGACCTGGCAGTGGTCGATCCGCGCGCGCCGGGCCGCTATCTGGTCGGCATCGAATGCGATGGGCGCGCCTACCATTCAGGCGCGACGGCACGCGACCGCGATCGGTTGCGCCAGCACGTGCTCGAAAACCTTGGCTGGAAGATCCATCGTGTCTGGTCCACGGACTGGTGGCTGAATCCGCAGGGAGAGATGGAGAAGCTCTCGAAACTGCTGCAGACGCTGCTGGAAGCGCCCGGCCGAGGGGACGATGCGGCGACCCTTGCGGCGAAGGCATCGGCACAGCCACCGTCGCATGTGGCGCCTGTCGACGAGGCGTCCGTGGCGCCGGCGCCCCCCTTGCCGACGGGGCCGCCCGTGTTCACCCCGTGCGCCCTGCCCGACGGCGCCGCAAACACCTTCAACCTGTCCTCCAGCGAAGATGCGCTTGCTGCGGCGCTCCAAACCGTGGTCAACACCGAAGGCCCGCTGCCGGAAGCGATTCTTTTCAGGAAAGTCGCCCGTGCCTGGGGCGTGGAACGCACCGGCCCACGCATTGCCGACCGACTGCGCGGCCTGGTGCCCGCTTCGATGCCACGCACGAAAGAGGCCGACCAGACCTTCTACTGGCCGGCGCACGCCGAGCCAGGCTCATTTGCCGGATTGCGAGTCGCAGATGGCAGCGAGCGGTCCAGGCGGCACGTCGACGACGTCTGCGATCAAGAACTCTTCAACCTGATCTCTCACGTCGTCGGAGAAGCCGGCGCGACGCCGCCATTGGATGTGGCCAGAACCGTGTGCCGGTTGGTGGGAATGACACGAATGAACGCAGATGCTGTCGAGCGCGTCACAGGCGTGATCGCCAGCCGGGTTGCGGCAGGCGAACTGGCAGTGGATGCGAAGGGCCGACTCGGCCGCACAGCGCGCCTGGCGAACCCCGCTTCTCTTCATGAGGAGGGTCTGTCATTTGGAGACTGCGCGGCACCAGGTTCGCCGCACTGAGACTCGCGGCTCTGGTAATGAACCTCGTTCGACGAACCATTCCCCTGCCGCCGCCTCGCCTTTTCGTCCTGTTCCTGCAACCATTGGTCTGGCGATGGCTGACGCGTTCCTTCGTCCTTGGAAAGCTGCTGAATGATGCCGGCAAGGTAATGGTGGCGATGGCTCATGTCCTCATTGTTGGGATTCTCGGCGACCGCGCTGTCGGTCTGCGCTCCCGCCTCCCGGTCGGATTCAACCTACCGAACGCTTGCACGGGATCGCGTGAGCCGCTTTGAAGCCGGCCGCAGTTTCCGCTCTATTTGTAGGAGAACGACGCATGCGTTACGATGGTCGCCGAGGCAGCCAATGCCCATGGAATTGAAATGTCCGAAAAAAACAGCCTCTCCGCGTCAGATAAACCCACGCTTCATCACACGCTGACAAAGAACGTCGAAGTCGCAAAGGAAGTGCAACGCGCTTCCGAAGACCTGTCGATCGTCAGCACGGTGCTCGAACAGGAAATTCCCGAAGAAATTCAGGTGGGCGATATTGCCCAGGCCATTGCGCACACCAGCGAACTGGAAAAGAAGCTGGCGCAGTCGGCGGAAAAGCTGAGTCAGGTCAACGAGACATTGTCCAGGGAAATCACGCGCCGGATCGAGGTGACCGAGCAACGCGATGAAAGCCGCGCCATGGTCGAAAAACTGCAGTCCGACGCGGAAGACCGACACGCGTCGAATTGATCGGCTCGCGCTGGGCCTGATGCGGCCGCGGTGCGACTGCTGAGGAATAAAAAAAAGGGCCCGAAGGCCCTTTTTTATCGAACGGAAGAAATCCGTCCTGATCAACGCACCACGGCGATTTGCGTGCGCGCACCACCCTTGTAGGTGTACAGCGTCAGGGCACCGTTCTTGATGTCGCCCTTTTCGTCGAATGTGATCGGACCGGTCAGACCCTTGTATTCGATCTTGCTGATTTCAGGCAGGTACTTGGCAGGGTCGGACGAACCGGCCTTGACCATGGCAGCAGCCAGCACGTTCACGGCGTCGTAGACGTAAGGCGCATAGATCTGCACTTCAACGCCGTTCTTTTCCTTGAACTTCGCCTTCCAGGCGTCCAGAGGCGCCTTGAAGTCGCCGTCCACGCCGCCGGCCTCGGCGCACACCACCATGTCTTCGCCGATGGCATCGCCAGCCAGCTTGGCCAATTCGCCCGTGCACAGGCCGTCGCCGCCCATGAACTTGACATTCATGCCCAGCTGCTTGACCTGCTTGAGCATCGGGCCGCCGACGGCGTCCATGCCACCGAAGAACAGCACGTCGGGCTTGGCGCCCTTGAGCTTGGTCAGGATGGCGTTGAAGTCGGTCGACTTGTCGGTGGTGAATTCGTGGCCGACGACGGTGCCGCCAGCGGCCTTGACGGCCTTCTCGAACTCTTCAGCGACGCCCTGGCCGTAGGCGGTGCGGTCGTCGATCACTGCAATGTTCTTGCCCTTGAGCGTTTCGACGGCGTACTTGCCGAGCGTGCCGCCCAGTTGCGTGTCATCGGCCACCACGCGGAACGTGGTCTTGAAGCCCTGGCGGGTGTACTTGGGGTTGGTTGCCGACGGCGAGATCTGGGGGATGCCAGCGTCGCTGTAGAGCTTGGAAGCAGGGATGGTGGTACCCGAATTCAGGTGACCGACCACGCCGTTGACCTTGCTGTCGACCAGCTTCTGGGCGACGGCGGTGCCTTGCTTCGGATCGGCGGCGTCGTCTTCGGACAGAAGTTCGAACTTGGCGACCTTGTCGCCGATCTTCAGGCCCTGGGCGTTCAGATCTTCGATGGCCATCTTGGCGCCGAGTTCGTTGTCCTTGCCGAGGTGAGCGATGGCGCCGCTGGTGGGTGCCACGTGACCGATCTTGACGACCAGTGCGTCCGCAGGAGGTGCAGCAGCGGGTGCAGCCGCGGTCGGCGCCGGCGCGGCCGCAGGTGCGGCAGCTTCTTCCTTCTTGCCGCAAGCCACGAGCGTGAGAGCCGCCAAAGCGACCGCAGTCCATTTCAATTGCATGAGAACCTCCAGAACATTGATGAGTAAAAAAACCGTTCTTCTGAATCGGTACGACACCAGAGCAAATTCCGCGCCGTGTCGAGTCTTCAGGCACCCCGGCGCCCTCGAACCCGGCGCAGTTTAGCCGAGGATCAGCGCCTGGAAATCGGCGCAGACCCTGTAGTTTCAGAAAGTTCCCGGGCCAGCGCATCGGCCGTCAGCCGCCGAACGACACTTTCTATTTCATTGCGCAATTGAGCGGTCATCGCGTCCAGATGAAGCTGAACGACAGCTGACACCGCATCGGTCAATTGATCTTCAAGCGACAGCTCGACGCGTTCCATGACGCGCTGGACGACCAACTCCTCGATATCGTCGGTACTGCCCTGCGACGGCACGTCGTGCCGGGCATCCGACGCCGGCGTGACGACATCGGTCAAGGTCGGGACGAAGGACGGCGGCCTGCGAGGCACATCGCTCACGACCGGTTTCCTCCTGCGAAATCGTGCCGCGTGATGGCATAGCCGCGGTCGGCGTAGTGCCGCCAGCGGGTGCGCGCACGCTGGCGATCGTCGTCGTCGTTGCTCACGATGTCGACCAGCCGCTCGAAGCGCTCGAAGCCGGCGGGCACCTGCGCGCCGAGGTTCACCACCACCTGCTGATGGGGCAGCGGCGCACCACAACTCGCCGCCAGCACCACGGGCGAGCGCGACAGCACCGACGGCTCGGCATCGGCGCGGCAATGCGCAATGAAATCGACCGGCGAAAACTGCCACAGCGCCAGGTCGATCGCATCGAGCGTCGACGCGTCGGCCACCACCACGACGCGCGCCCCCTTGCCGCTCACGGCCTTGCGCAGCAGGCGGCACGCGTAGCCCACCTTGTCGGGCGTGTTGAAGTGAAAGTCGATGCCTGTCACGTCGCGGTGCGCGTCTTGCGCGCAGCCTTGCGAGGCGCAGTGGCCGCCACCGTGGGTGCCTGCGCTGCAGCCGCATCGGCGCGCGCGAGCAGATAGGTCAGCAGCAAGCCGACCGGGCGCCCGGTCGAGCCCTTGGCCGCACCGCTCTTCCATGCCGTGCCGGCGATGTCCAGGTGGGCCCACGGAAACTTGCCCGCGAAACGCTGCAGGAACTTGGCTGCCGTGATGGCGCCACCCGCGCGGCCACCGATGTTGGCGACGTCGGCAAAATTGCTCTTGAGGCCGTCGGCGTACTCGTCGTCCAGCGGCAGGCGCCAACAGCGGTCCTGCGCCGTCTCGCCGGCCTGCTCGAGCGCCTTGGCCAGGGACTCGTCGGCTGAGAACATGCCGCTGCGAACGCCGCCCAATGCCACCACGCACGCACCCGTCAGCGTGGCGATGTCGATCACGGCCGCTGGCGAAAAACGCTCGGCATAGGTAAGCGCGTCGCACAGCACCAGCCGGCCTTCGGCGTCGGTGTTGAGTACTTCGATGGTCTGGCCACTCATGCTGGTGACCACGTCGCCGGGCTTGAGGGCGCGGCCGTCGTTCATGTTCTCGGCTGCAGGGATCAGGCCCACGACGTTGATCGCCGGCTTGATCTCGGCCAGCGCGCGGAACACGCCCAGCACGCTGGCTGCACCGCACATGTCGAACTTCATCTCGTCCATGTCGGCGGCAGGCTTGATCGACACGCCGCCGGTGTCGAAGGTGATGCCCTTGCCGACCAGCACGACCGGTGCCTGCGCCTTGGTCGCGCCCTGGTAGTGCAGCACGATGAAGCGCAGCGGCTCGCTAGAGCCCTGCGCCACGGCGGCAAAGGAACCCATGCCCAGCTTGGCGACTTCCTTGGGTCCCAGCACCTCGCACTTCATGCGGGGCATGGCGCCAATCGATTGCGCGGCCGTGGCCAGCAACGTGGGCGTCGCGAAGTTGGCGGGCCGGTTGCCCCACTCCTTGGCGAACTCGATGCCGGTGACCGTGGCCGCTGCCAGGCGGAAGGCCTCTGCCACGCCGGGCGAACCGGGCAGGCCGAGGATGACCTGCGTGATCGAACGCGGTTCGGCCTTGGCCTTCGACTTGGTCGTGGTGTAGACATAGCTCGCGTCGGCCGCAGCCAGCACGGCGGCGCGCGTGGCGGCACCGTCTGCCGCCTGCGCGAACACCAGCGCGACACGCTTGGGGCTGGCGGCCTTGACCGACTGGACGGCCGCGCCGACGGCGCTGCGCACCGAAGCGGGAGAACCGTCGCCAATGGCGGCGAGCACCACGCGCGGCGCGGCAACGCCGGCCGGGCGGTACAGCGCCAGGAGTTTGCCTGCCTTGTCGGGCAGGTCGCCAGCCTTGCGGGCGGCAGAGATCAGCGGGGCAAGCGCGTCCTTGGGTGCGGTGGCAGGATCGGGGGCAGTGCTGCCGACGAGGACGATCAGTGCGTCCGTCTTCTCGTTGGCTGCCTGTGCGGTGGTGAGGGTCTTGAGTTGAAAGTCCATAATCCTTTTTTTCCCTCGACGATGTTATTCCATTCCTCTCTACGTAAGGAGCTGTCCCGCAGCTTCGGCGCCACGCTGGTGGTGTTGGTCACGATCGTGATGACCATGATGCTGATCCGAACGCTCGGGCTGGCATCCAAGGGCAGCGTGAACCCATCCGACGTCCTGCTCGTGATGGGCTACACCGTGCTCGGCTACATGCCGACCATCCTCAGCCTCAGCCTGTTCGTGTCGATCGTGGGGACCCTGTCGCGCATGTACCGCGACAGCGAAATGGTCATCTGGTTCTCCAGCGGGCGCGGGTTGGTCGACTTCGTACGGCCACTTTTCGGCTTTGCCTGGCCGGTGCTGCTGCTGATTGCCGCGCTGTCGCTCTTCGGCTGGCCATGGGCCAATTCGCAGACGCAGGGCATGCGCGACCAATACGAGCGCCGCAGCGACCTTGAACGCATCGCGCCCGGCGAGTTCCGCGAATCCTCCGCGCACAACCGGGTGTTCTTCATCGACAAGGACACGCCCGACGCCGCCACGGCGAACAATGTGTTCATCTCGTCGGTCGAGCGTGGCCTGCAGATCGTGACCTCGGCACGCAGCGGCCGCGTCGAGAACATCGACGAGGCGCGCTACCTGATGCTGAGCAACGGACAGCGCATCGAGCGTCCGATCGACCCCGCAGCGGGCCTGAAGATCAGTGAATTCCAATCGTACGGCGCGCGCATCGGCAGCAACGTGCCCGCAGCGCTGAACGATGCGCCGTTGCGCGCACGTCCGACCACGCGGTTGCTGGCGGAACGCACGGCGCCCAACATGGGCGAATTCGGCTGGCGCATCGGCATGCTCTTCGCAGGCATCAACTTCGTGCTGCTGGCGCTCACGCTGTCGAGCGTGAATCCTCGGGTGGGCCGCAGTGGCAACCTGCTGTTCGCCCTCTTCGCCTTTCTCGTCTACTACAACCTGCTGAACATCGGGCAGAGCTGGGTGGGCTCCGGCCGCTTCGGCCTGATCGCCTTCCTGGTCGGGCTGCACGGCGGCGTGTTCCTCATCGCCATCGCCTGGCTGGCCAAGCGCAACAACAACTGGATACGACGCGGCCGCCGCACCGTGCCCTCCACACCCGCATCGACGACCGCGTGAAAACCATCCGCCGCCTGATCTACACCGAGGTGCTGAAGGCCGTGGCCTTCGTCACGCTCGGCTTCCTGAGCCTCTTCTTCTTCTTCGACTTCGTCGACGAACTGGGCGACATCGGCAAGCCGAACGCGCTCGGTTACGGCGCCGCGCAGGCGCTGGCCTACGTGGCCTTGCTCATCCCCAGCCACCTGTACGAACTGCTGCCGATCGCGGTGCTCATCGGCACCATCTTCGTAATGGCGCGTCTGGCGCAGAGTTCGGAATACACCATCCTGCGGACCAGCGGCCTGGGCCCGTGGCGCGCCCTGCGCTCGCTGCTGGTGCTCGGCGCCAGCTTCGTGGTGCTGACCTTCGCCATCGGCGACTATGTCGCGCCCATGGCGGACCGGGGCGCACAACTGCTCAAGGCGAGGTTCCAGGGTGACGTGTTCGCCACGATCGGCACCACGGGCGCGTGGCTCAAGGAAAAGCAGGGCGACAAGTCCTACGCGGTCAACGTCAACTCGATGAACCGCGACGGCAGTCTGCGTTCGCCGCGCATCTTCGTCTTCGATGCCGAAGGGTTCGTCTCGGACCAGATCTCTGCGAACTCCGCCCGTGCGGTCGATGGCGCCTGGGTGCTCTACAACGCAGAGCACCAGCACTACCAGACCCGCAACGCCGGCGACAAGGCTCGCGTGGTCAACACGGTGACGCCCGAACTGCGCTGGCCCACCACGCTAACCCAGGAAATGATTTCGGTCGCGCTGCTCAAGCCCGACCGCATGCCGACCATCGACCTGTTCGAGTACATCCGCCATCTGGATGCCAATGGGCAGACGGCGCAACGCTACGAGATTCAGTTCTGGCGCAAGGTGTTCTATCCGCTGTCCTGCCTGGTGATGGTGGTGCTGGCCCTGCCTTTCGCCTACCTGCACTTTCGCCAGAGCAGCATCACGAGCTACGTGTTCGGCGGCGTGCTCATCGGCATCAGCTTCTTCCTGCTGAACAACGTGTTCGGCTACATCGGCAACCTGAGCAACTGGTTGCCCTGGCTCACGGCGGCGGCGCCGGGGCTGATCTATTCGGTGGTGTCGCTGGCGGCCTTTGGCTGGCTGGTGTTGAGGCGATGACGAGACGACGATGAATCCAGAAGAAAACAACACCCCGGGCAAGGCCCACGGCATCCTGCTGTTCGCGCACGGTTCGCGCGATGCGCGGTGGCGCGAGCCTGTCGAGGCCGTCGCGCGCAGCGTGATCGCGCAGGACCCGACCGCGCGCGTCGCCTGCGCCTACCTGGAACTCGTCGAACCCGACCTGCCCACCGCCGCCGCCGCGCTGATTGCGCATGGTGCGCGCTCCATTCGTGTGGTGCCGCTGTTCCTGGGGATGGGAAAGCATGTACGCGAAGACCTGCCGCTGCTCCTGGAGCAACTGCGGGCTGGCCACCCTGCCGTCGACTTTTCGCTGGCACCTGCGGTTGGCGAAGCGCCTGAAGTGATAGCGCTGCTTGCCCGGATGGCGCTGAAAAGCTGAACGGCACGCTTATCCGATAGATTCAGAAGGCATAATGAAATCCGCAATGAGACGGAATTTGTTATGAATCTTCACCAGTTCAAGTTCGTCCAGGAGGCGGTGCGACGCAACCTGAACCTGACGGAAGCGGCCAAGGCGCTGCACACCTCGCAACCCGGCGTGTCCAAGGCCATCATCGAGCTGGAGGAAGAGTTGGGCGTGGAGATCTTTGCGCGCCATGGCAAACGCCTCAAGCGCGTGACCGAGCCCGGCCAGCACGTCATCGCCAGCATCGAACTGATCATGCGCGAGGTCGGCAATCTCAAGCGCATTGGCGAGCAGTTCAGCGCCCAGGACAGCGGCACGCTTTCCATCGCCACCACCCACACGCAGGCACGCTACGTGCTGCCCGTGCCGGTGGCCAAGTTGCGCGAGGCTTACCCCAAGGTCAACGTGAGCCTGCACCAGGGCTCGCCCGACCAGGTGGCACGCATGGTGATCGACGAGATCGCCGAGATCGGCATCGCCACCGAATCGCTGGACGGCTACGCCGAACTGGTGACCATGCCCTGCTACGAATGGCAGCACGTGCTGGTGCTGCCCAAGGATCATCCGCTGGCGAACAAGGAGCGTGTGTCGCTCGAAGACCTGGCTCTCGAGCCGATCATCACGTACCACCCCTCGTTCACCGGCCGCACGCGCATCGACCACGCGTTCGCGCAGAAGAAGCTGACGCCGCGCATCGCGCTGGAGGCGATCGATTCGGACGTCATCAAGACCTACGTGCGGCTCGGCCTGGGCGTGGGCATCGTGGCCGAGATGGCGGTGCGCGACGACACCAATGCCGACCTGGTGGTCAAGCCGATGGGCCACATCTTCGGCCAGAACATCGCGCGCGTGGCGTTCAAGCGCAGCGCCTACCTGCGCAACTTCGTCTTCAAGTTCGCCGAGTTGCTGAGCGACCGACTCGACCGCAACCTGATCGCCAAGGCTCTCAGCGGCCAGCAGCAGGACTACGAACTCTGATTCCCACTCTCTCGCCCCCTCTTCCGTTTCCCGCATTCCGTCTTCGCGCAAACCATGAGCACAGTTCTTCCTTCCTCGCCTCGCACGCCTGAAGTCGGCACCAAGCTGCCGGCCGTCGGCACCACCATCTTCACCGTGATGTCGGCGCTCGCCGCCGAGACCCAGGCCGTCAACCTGGGCCAGGGTTTTCCGGACTTCCACTGCGATCCCAAGCTGCTCGACGCGGTCACGGCCGCCATGGCCGCAGGCCACAACCAGTACCCGCCGATGCCGGGCATCCCGGCCTTGCGCGAGGCCGTGTCGGCCAAGATCGCCGCGCTGTACGGCCGCAGCTACAGCGCCGCGACCGAGATCACGCTGACTGCGGGCGCGACACAGGCCATCATCACCGCCGTGCTCGCCATCGTGCGGCCGGGCGATGAAGTGATCGTGCTGGAGCCCTGCTACGACAGCTACGTGCCCAACATCGAATTGGCCGGCGGAACCGTCGTGCGCGTGCCGCTCACCCCCGGCACCTTCCGGCCCGACTTCGACAAGATCGCTGCCGCGCTGTCGTCGCGCACGCGCGCCATCATCGTGAACACACCGCACAACCCGAGCGCCACGGTGTGGACCGAAGCCGAAATGCGGCAGCTCGAAGCCCTGCTCGCGCCGACCGACGTGTTCGTGATCAGCGACGAGGTGTACGAGCACATGGTCTACGACGGTGCGCGCCACGAGAGCGCTGCACGCTTTCCGGGCCTGGCCGCACGCAGCTTCATCGTGAGCAGCTTCGGCAAGACCTATCACGTCACCGGCTGGAAGGTCGGCTACGTGGCCGCGCCGGCCTCGCTGACGGCCGAGTTCCGCAAGGTGCACCAGTTCAACGTGTTCACCGTGAACACGCCCATGCAGCACGCACTGGCCAGCTACATGGCGGACCCGGCGCCCTACCTCGACCTGAGCGCCTTCTACCAGCGCAAGCGCGACCTGTTCGCAGAAGGCCTGGCGCGCACGCGCTTCAAGCTGCTGCCCAGCGGCGGCACCTACTTCCAGTGCGTGGACATCGGCGAAGTCAGCGATCTGGGCGAGGCCGACTTCTGCCAGTGGCTCACGCGCGAGATCGGCGTGGCCGCCATCCCGCTGTCGGCCTTCTATGGCAACGAGTTCGACCAGCGGGTGGTGCGTTTTTGCTTCGCCAAGAAAGACGAAACGCTGCGCACAGCCCTGGACCGGCTGGCGAAGCTCTGACACCGGCCGTAGGTTTGTCCTGACCGACGAAGGCGTCCTCGGCCGTACGGCGCGGCGCTGCAGACGACGACCATAGGGGCTTCCAAACACAAGCCCTTAGGAGAAGTCCATGTCGTTGATTCTGTTGGTGATCCTGATTCTGTTGCTCATCGGGGTGCTGCCGACCTGGGGGCACAGCCGCAGTTGGGGTTACGGCCCGAGCGGCGGCCTCGGACTGGTACTGATCGTCGTGATCGTGTTGCTGGTGATGGGTCGGATATAGCCTGACCCGGCCGTTGAAATGAAGAAGCCCGCGCAAATGTCGCGGGCTTTTTTACGTCCGTTCACGCTGGCGCATTCACGCCTGCAACTGCGCCCACGCCTTGTCGAGCCGCTTCACGCTCACCGGCTGCGGCGTGCGCAGTTCCTGCGCGAAGAAGCTCACCCGGAGCTCTTCGAGCAGCCATCGGAATTCCAGCATGCGGTCGTCGACCGCCCCCTTGCGTTCGGCCACCAGGCGCCAGTAGCGCTGCTCCTGCGGGCGGAATTCCGCCAGCTTTGCGGCATCGCGAGCAAGGTCGGCGCGCAGCTTGTCCAGCCGCAGGGTGATCGCCTTCAGGTAGCGCGAGAAATGCTGCAGCTGGCTCCACGGCGCATCGGCGATGAAGCGCTTGCCGATCAGGCGCTGCAGCTGCTGCGCAGCATCGGCCGTCGCCTCGGGCTGGATCTTCGTGTCCTTGATCTTGCGCACGGCCATCGCGTAGTCGGTGAGGATGGCGCCTGCCAGCCGTGCCACCTCGTTGGCGATCAGCGTCAGGCGTCCGCGACCTTCCTCGATGCGGCGCTTGAACGCGGCGTCGTCCTCCGGCAGCGGCTCCTGCAGGAAAGCCCGGTCGAGCGCCACGTCGATGATTTGCGCGCGCAGTTCCTCGGAGGTGCCCAGCGGCATGTAGGCGACGGCCATCTTCTGCAGGTCCGGGATGTTCTTTTCCAGGTACTTCAGCGCGTCCTTGAGCTGCAGCGCAAAGAGCCGTCGCAGACCGGCGCGGTGCTTGGCGGCCGCCACGGCGGGTTCGTCGAACACCTCGATGCTCACGCCGTCGCCATGGTCGATGAGCGCAGGAAAGCCGATGAGCGACTGTGCGCCGCGGCGCACCTCCATCAGCTCGGGCAGCTCGCCGAAGGTCCAGGCCGTGTAGCGTGCGCCGGCCGGAAGCGACGGCGTGGCGGCCTTTGCCTTGCCGGGCCGTTCACCCTCCGTGCCACGTGCGCTCTCACCCGCCGCCGCACCACCAGCCGCCGGGGCAGGCGCTGAGGCCTTGACGTTCAGACCCGCCAGTGCCTGGAAAGCGCCGCGCGCCTGCGACCCCAGCTCGGCCTTCAGTGCACCGAGATTGCGGCCGATGCCCAGCTGACGGCCGTGTTCATCGACCACCAGCAGGTTCATGAACAGATGCGGCGGCAGCATATCGAGCTTGAAGTCGGCGCGCTTGACGTCGATGCTGGTCTGGTCGCGCACCCGCTTGAGCAAGACGTCGGTGAGGGAGCCCGCGCCGAACACGTCCGGCGCGGCCAACGCCTCGGTCAGCTTCGCGGCCGATTCAGGCAGCGGCACCAACCGCGAGCGCGGGCGCTGCGGCAGGCTCTTGAGCAGCGCCTGGATCTTGTCCTTGAGCATGCCGGTCACCAGCCACTCGCAGCGCTCCTCGCTCACCTGGTTCAGCACGAAGAGCGGCACGGTCACGGTCAGGCCATCGCGCGCGTCGCCCGGTGCATGCAGGTAGCTCGCCGCGCAGTCGACGCCACCCAGCCGCACCGTGGCCGGGAACGACAGCGTGGTGATGCCCGCGGCCTGGTGGCGCATGAGCTCGTCGCGCGACAGGTACAGCAGCCGCGGCTCGGCGCGGGAGTGCTCGCGGTACCAGTGCTCGAACGATGCACCGCTGGCGACGTCGGGCGGCAGTTGCGCGTCGTAGAAGGCGTAGATCAGCTCGTCGTCGACCAGCACGTCCTGGCGGCGTGACTTGTGCTCCAGGCCTTCGACTTCCTTGATGAGCTTGCGGTTGGCCGCCAAAAAGGGCAGCTTGCTTTCCCATTGATTGCCGACCAGCGCTTCGCGGATGAATATCTCGCGCGCGGCCACCGGATCGACCCGCGTGAAATCGACCCGCCGCCCGCTGTAGACCACCAGGCCGTACAGCGTGGCGCGCTCCAGCGCCGTGACCTGTGCGCCCTTCTTCTCCCAGTGCGGGTCGAGCAACTGCTTCTTCAGCAGATGGCCTGCGATCTGCTCGAGCCACTGCGGCTCGATGTTGGCGATGCCGCGGCCAAACAGGCGCGTCGTTTCGACCAACTCGGCCGCGACGATCCAGCGGCCGGGCCGCTTGCGCAGGTGCGCGCCCGGGTGCGGAAAGAACTTGATGCCGCGCGCCCCCAGGTACTCGCTGTTGCGACCGCCGCCCCCGCCGCCGCCCGGCGGCGCGCCCCCAGGGCCGGCCGCCGGGTCTTCCATCTTCCAGCCGACGTTGCCCAGCAGGCCTGCCAGCATCGACAGGTGCAGCGCTTCGTAGCTGGCCGGCTGACGGTTGAGCTGCCACTTTTGCTCGGTGACGACGGTCAGCAGCTGCGAATGGATGTCGCGCCATTCGCGCAGGCGCCGAATGTTGACGAAGTTCTGCCGCAGCAGCTGCTCGTACTGGCGGTTGCTGATCTTGTGCGTGGGCAAGACGTCGGCCACGGGTTCCGGTGCCGCCGCGGCCATGCGCTGCGAAATGGGCAGGAACGCAGCGCTGGCGCGCTTCTTCGGGTCGCCGTGCAGCTCGCGGCGCGTCTGGGGCGCGTTGCCGCCGCGTGCGTCGGCGATCCACTTCCACAGCGTCAGGTAGCCGCTGAACTCGCTCTTTTCGTCGTCGAACTTGGCATGGGCCTGGTCGGCCTGCTGCTGGGCTTCCATCGGGCGGTCGCGCACGTCCTGCACCGACAGCGCCGAGGCGATGACCAGCACTTCTTCCAGCGCGCCGCGCGAGCGCGCCTCCAGGATCATCCGGCCGACGCGGGGGTCGAGCGGCAGCTTGGCCAGTTCCTGGCCGATCGCGGTCAGCTCGTTGGCGTCGTCGACCGCGCCCAGCTCGTTGAGGAGCTGGTAGCCATCGGCGATGGCGCGCGGCGCGGGCGCCTCGAGGAACGGGAAGCGCGCGACGTCGCCCAGGCGCAGCGACTTCATGCGCAGGATCACGCCGGCCAGCGACGAACGCAGAATCTCGGGGTCGGTAAAACGCGGCCGGCCCAGGAAATCCTTCTCGTCGTACAGGCGGATGCAGATGCCGTCGGCCACCCGCCCGCAACGCCCTGCACGCTGGTTGGCCGCCGCCTGGCTGATGGGCTCGACCAGCAGTTGCTCGACCTTGCTGCGGAACGAATAGCGCTTGACGCGCGCCGTGCCGGTGTCGATCACGTACCGGGTGCCGGGCACCGTCAGCGAGGTTTCGGCCACGTTGGTCGCCAGCACGATGCGCCGGCCGGTGTGGCCGTCGAAGATGCGGTCCTGCTCGGCCGGTGACAGCCGCGCGAACAGTGGCAGCACCTCGGCGTTGCGCATCACCGGCTGCTGCGCCAGATGCTTGCGCAGGTGGTCGGCCGCCTCGCGGATTTCGCGCTCGCCCGGCAGGAAGACCAGAATGTCGCCCGAATGGTGCGGGTCACGCCAGAGCTCGTCCACGCCGTCGGCGATCGCATCGTTGAGATCGTGTTCGCGTGATTCCTCGAAGGGGCGGTAGCGCTGCTCGACCGGGAAGGTGCGCCCGGACACGTAAATGACGGGCGCGGGACCGTGGCGCGACGCGAAGTGCTTGGCGAAACGATCGGCGTCGATGGTCGCCGAGGTCACGATGATCTTCAGGTCGGGCCGGCGCGGCAAGATCTCGCGCAGGTAGCCCAGCAGGAAGTCGATGTTCAGCGAACGCTCGTGCGCCTCGTCGATGATGATGGTGTCGTAGGCCTTGAGCAGCGGGTCGGTCTGCGTCTCGGCCAGCAGGATGCCGTCGGTCATCAGCTTGACCGACGCGTCGCGGGAAAGGCGGTCCTGAAAGCGCACCTTGAAGCCGACCACGTCGCCCAGCGGCGTCTTCAGCTCTTCGGCGATGCGCTTGGCGACCGAACTGGCCGCGATGCGCCGCGGCTGCGTATGGCCGATCAGCTTGCCCTGGCCCGGCGGCGCATTGAGCTTGCCGCGGCCCAACAGCAGCGCGATCTTGGGCAACTGGGTGGTCTTGCCCGAGCCGGTTTCGCCGCAGACGATGACGACCTGGTGGGCCGAAATGGCGTCGGCGATCTCCTGGCGCCGCGCGGAAACGGGCAAGGATTCGGGAAATTCGATCTTCAGCGGAGAGGGTGCGGCAGCAGCAGACAAGGCGGACAGTTCGGGAACGGGTCGAAGACCGGGACATCGGAGAGAATCGCGGATTATCCCAGTCCGCCCCGGCGGCTGTGCCTCGCCAGAACCAAGCCCTTTCTCAAGTCCTTCTCAAGCCCAGTCGCCCCGCCCGCATGTCCGCCGTCTTCAATTTCACCTTCGTGCCCTGGTTCCGCTCGGTCGCGCCCTACATCCACACCCACCGCGGCAAAACCTTCGTCGTGGCCGTGGCCGGCGAAGCGATTGCGGCGGGCAAGCTGCAGAACATCGCGCAGGACCTGGCGCTGATCCAGTCGATGGGAGTGAAGATCGTGCTCGTGCACGGCTTCCGGCCACAGGTCAACGAACAGCTGCGCGCCAAGGGCCATGAGGCGAAGTACTCGCACGGCATGCGCATCACGGACGCGGTGGCGCTCGACTGCGCGCAGGAGGCCGCCGGCCAGCTGCGCTACGAGATCGAGGCTGCCTTCAGCCAGGGCCTACCGAACACGCCCATGGCGGGCTCCACGGTGCGCGTGATCTCGGGCAACTTCATCACGGCGCGGCCGGTGGGCGTGGTCGACGGCGTCGACTTCAAGCATTCGGGCCTGGTGCGCAAGGTCGACGGCGCGGGCATCCGCCGCACGCTCGATTTCGGCGCGATGGTGCTGATCTCGCCCTTCGGTTTTTCGCCGACCGGCGAAGCCTTCAACCTGACGATGGAAGAGGTTGCCACCAGCGTGGCTACGTCGATCCAGGCCGACAAGCTGATCTTCCTTACCGAGATTCCCGGCATTCGCGTGGACAGCGAACTGCCCGAGAGCGAAGACAACCCGATCGACACCGAACTGCCGCTGGACGCCGCGCGTAAGCTGCTGGCGACCTTGTCGACGGCGCAGCGCCCGACCGACACGGCGTTCTACCTGCAACATTGTGTGAAGGCCTGCGAGGCTGGCGTGGAACGCAGCCACATCCTGCCCTTCGCGGTCGATGGCGCCCTGCTGCTGGAGATCTACGTGCACGACGGCATCGGCACCATGGTGATCGACGAGAAGCTCGAGTCGCTGCGCGAAGCCACGGTCGACGACATCGGCGGCATCCTGCAGCTGATCGAGCCTTTCGAGCGCGACGGCACGCTGGTCAAGCGCAGCCGCACCGAGATCGAGCGCGACATCAACCAGTACACCGTGATCGAGCACGACGGCGTGATCTTCGGCTGCGCTGCGCTGTACCCGTTCCCCGAAGAGCGCACGGCCGAGATGGCGGCGCTCACCGTGTCGCCGCAGGCGCAGTCGGTGGGCGACGGCGAGCGCATCCTCAAGCGCATCGAGCAGCGTGCCAAGGCCATGGGCTTCGAAAGCATCTTCGTGCTGACCACGCGAACCATGCACTGGTTCATCAAGCGTGGCTTCACGCCCGTCGAGCCCGACTGGCTGCCCGAAGCGCGCAAGCGCAAGTACAACTGGGACCGCCGCAGCCAGGTGCTGGTGAAGAAGCTGAACTGAGGCACGCCCGGACGGGCACCGGACTCACGGATAATCCGACGCCATGAATCCCTTGCTCGCCCGGTTGCAGCCCTATCCTTTCGAACGGCTGCGGCAACTCTTCGCGGGCGTCACGCCCCCCGCCGACCTGCGCGCCATCAGCCTGGGCATCGGCGAGCCCAAGCATCCGACGCCGGCCTTCATCAAGGAAGCGCTCACCGCAGGCCTGGGTGCGCTCGCGGCCTACCCGGCCACCGCCGGCGAACCCCGGCTGCGCGCCGCCTTTACCGGCTGGCTCCAGACCCGCTACGACCTCTCGCTGGACCCGGCCACGCAGGTGCTGCCCGTCAATGGCTCGCGCGAGGCGCTGTTCGCGCTGGCCCAGACCGTCATCGACCCCGGCGCCGGGTTCAAGCCGGTCGTGGTGTCGCCCAACCCGTTCTATCAAATCTACGAAGGCGCCGCCCTGCTCTCGGGCGCCGACGTGTACTACGCGCCCAGCGTGGCCGCCCGCAACTTCGCGGTCGACTGGGACAGCGTGCCGGCCGATGTCTGGGCGCGCACGCAACTGGTGTTCGTCTGCTCGCCCGGCAACCCGACGGGCGCAGTGATGCCGCTGGACGAATGGCGCAAGCTCTTCGAGCTGTCCGACCGGCACGGCTTCGTGATCGCCTCGGACGAGTGCTACAGCGAAATCTACTTCCGCGAAGAGCCACCGCTGGGCGGCCTGGAGGCGGCGGCACGCCTGGGTCGCCACGATTTCAGGAACCTGATCTCGCTGACCTCGCTGTCCAAGCGCAGCAACGTGCCCGGACTGCGCAGCGGCTTCGTCGCGGGCGACGCGGCCATCATCAAGAGCTTCCTGCTGTACCGCACGTACCACGGCAGCGCGATGAGCGGCACCGTGGCGGCAGCGAGCATCGCGGCCTGGGGCGATGAGCTGCATGTGGAAGAAAACCGCGCGCAGTACCGTTCAAAATTCGCGGCCGTCACGCCGCTGCTCGAACAGGTGCTGGACGTCCGGTTGCCCGACGCGAGCTTCTACCTCTGGGCAGGCATTCCGGCACAGTGGGAAGGCGACGACGCGGCCTTCGCCCGCGCGCTCTACGCTCAATACAATGTCACGGTGCTGCCGGGCAGCTACCTGGCGCGCGACGCGCAGGGCGGCAATCCCGGCCGTGGCCGCATCCGCATGGCCCTGGTGGCCGAAACCGAGGAATGCCTCGAAGCGGCCCGCCGCATCGTCGATTTCGTCCAGAAGCAGCCTCGCTGAGGCGAAGCGCGCGTCGCTGCCCGTTCCCGTCACCTTTCATCTTCAAACATCCGTCATGACCCAACAACTCCAGCAAACCATCGAAGCCGCGTGGGAAGACCGCGCCAACCTGTCGCCCGCCCAGGCCTCCGCCGAGGTGCGCGAAGCGGTCGAGCACGTGATCTCCGAACTCAACAACGGCAAGCTGCGCGTCGCCACGCGCGAGTCCGTCGGCCAGTGGACCGTGCACCAGTGGATCAAGAAGGCCGTGCTGCTGTCGTTCCGCCTGAAGGACAACGAACAGATCCAGGCCGGCTCGCTGGGCTTCTACGACAAGGTGCAGACCAAGTTCTCGCACCTGTCGGCCGCCGAGCTGAAGGAAGCCGGCGTGCGCATCGTGCCACCGGCCGTGGCCCGCCGCGGCAGCTACATCGCCAAGGGCGCGATCCTGATGCCCAGCTACGTGAACATCGGCGCCTACGTCGGCGAAGGCACCATGGTCGACACCTGGGCCACCGTCGGCTCGTGCGCGCAGATCGGCGCCAACTGCCACCTGTCGGGCGGCGTGGGCATCGGCGGCGTGCTGGAGCCGCTGCAGGCCGGCCCGACCATCATCGAAGACAACTGCTTCATCGGCGCCCGCTCCGAAGTGGTCGAAGGCGTGGTGATCGAGGAGAACTCTGTGCTGTCGATGGGCGTTTTCATCGGCCAGAGCACGCCGATCTACGACCGCGCGACCGACTCCGTGAGCTACGGCCGCGTGCCCGCCGGTTCGGTGGTGGTGGCCGGCAACCTGCCCAAGCCGGGCGGCAAGTACAGCACCTATGCCGCCATCATCATGAAGAAGGTCGACGCCAAGACGCGTTCGACCACCAGCCTGAACGACCTGCTGCGCGACTGAGGCTTTTCACCGCCTCTTCGCCCCTCACGTCGCCACTGCCGCCCAGTTCTACCGCCCATGTCCCGCACGCTGCTGCTCGCCGAACAACTGATCTCGCTGCCGTCGGTCACCCCCGACGACGGCGGCTGCCAATCCCTGCTCGGTGAGCGCCTCGCGGCGCTGGGTTTCCGCCTGGAAACCATCGAAAGCGGACCTGCGGACTTCCGCGTGACCAACCTGTGGGCCGTGCGCGCAGGCCGTGGCCCCACCCGGACGCTGGCCTTCGCCGGCCATACGGACGTGGTGCCCACGGGTCCGGTCGAGCAGTGGACCAGCCATCCCTTTGCGCCCACGCACCGGGACGGCAAGCTGTACGGCCGCGGCGCCTGCGACATGAAGACCTCCATCGCCGCCTTCGTGGTGGCGTGCGAGGAATTCCTGGCAGCCACGCCCGACCCCAGGCTCACGCTGGCGCTGCTCCTGACGAGCGACGAAGAAGGCCCGGGCGTCGACGGCACCGTGGTGGTCTGCCGGGCGCTCCAGGCGCGTGGCGAGGTGATCGACTATTGCATCGTCGGCGAACCGACCTCCGTGGAACGCTGCGGCGACATGATCAAGAACGGCCGCCGCGGCACGATGAGCGGCAAGCTCACGGTCCGGGGCGTGCAGGGACATATCGCCTACCCGCATCTGGCGAAGAACCCGGTGCACGCAGTGGCGCCAGCGCTCGCCGAACTGGTCGCGATCAACACGGCTGGCGGCTGGGACGCGGGCAACGATTTCTTCCAGTCGACCAGCTGGCAGGTCAGCAATTTCCACTCGGGCACCGGCGCGGGCAACGTGATTCCCGGGGCGGCCGTGATCGACTTCAATTTCCGCTTTTCGACCGAATCGACGGTCGAGTCGCTCCAGCAGCGCGTGCAGGCAGTGCTCGATGCCCACGACCTCGACTTTACGCTGGCCTGGACGGTCGGCGGCCTTCCCTTCCTGACGCAGCCGGGTGAACTGGTGGAAACGGTGCAACAGGCCATCCTGGCCGAGACCGGCACCGCCACCGAGCTGTCGACCAGCGGCGGCACCAGCGACGCGCGCTTCATCGCCAAGATCTGCAAGCAGGTCATCGAACTGGGGCCCGTGAACGCCAGCATCCACAAGATCGACGAGCACATCGCGGTGGCCGACATCGATCCGCTCAAGAATATCTACCGCCGCACCATCGAAGGGCTCGAAGCCCGGCTGGCCGCATGAGCACCGTCATCGAACTGATCGAGGCCGGTGCGACCCGTCTGGCCGACGCCGGTGTGGCCTTCGGCCACGGCACGGCCAACGCCTTCGACGAAGCCGCCTGGCTCGTGCTATGGCAACTGCGCCTGCCCATCGACGACCTCGACACAGTGGCCGGACAGGAGGTCTCGCCGGCCGACACCGCGCGCGTGGACGCGCTACTGACCACGCGCATCGACAGCCGCAAACCCGCGGCCTACCTCACCAGGGAAGCCTGGTTGCAGGGCGTGCCCTTCTACGTCGACGAGCGCACCATCGTGCCGCGCAGCTTCATCGCCGAACTGCTGGCCGACGGCGGCATCGACCACTGGCTGGGCGCCTGGACGCAGCGCGTGCTCGACCTGTGCACCGGCAACGGCAGCCTGGCGGTGCTTGCCGCCATGACCTACCCCGACGTCGAAGTGACCGGCGCCGACATCTCGCGCACCGCGTTGGAAGTGGCCGCGATCAACGTGACCCGCCACCAGCTCGACAGCCGCGTCACCCTGCGCGAATCCGACGGCCTGGATGCGCTGCCCGGCCCGTGGGACCTGATCCTGTGCAACCCGCCCTACGTCAACGCCGCCAGCATGGCCGCCCTGCCCGCCGAGTACCTGGCAGAGCCGGAACTGGCGCTGGCCGGTGGCAGCGACGGCATGGATTTCGTGCGCGGCCTGCTGCGCGACGCACCGGCCGTGATGAGCGAACGCGCGGTGCTGGTGCTGGAAATCGGAAACGAGCGCGACTACTTCGAGGCGGCCTTTCCCTGCCTGGCGCAGGAAGCCATCTGGCTCGAAACCTCTGCTGGCGAAGACCAGGTGCTGTTGCTCACGCGCGAGGCGCTGGTACGCTGTCAGGCCTGAAATACGGCGCGCCCGCTACAATGGCGCGCCCGGCGATCTTTCCCCCAAGGTCGTCCACGGCAAGGCCCGCATGATCGAAGCGCGATCGGCCGTCCGGTAGCCGCCCGGGCGTCGATGCATCCGTCTTCTGACGAGCGATCGACGGCCACCCCTTTACCTTTGCCCACGACACCCGAGCCGCGACCGTGCGGACGTCCGTCGCAGCCCCGGGCCTCATTTCGCCAAGCCAATGATCACTCTGAAGAACGTCGTCCTGCGCCGCAGCGCCAAACTGCTGCTCGATGGCGCCAACGCCACCATCAATCCCGGCGAGCGCGTGGGCCTGGTGGGCCGCAATGGCGCGGGCAAGTCGACGCTGTTCGCGCTGTTCAACCGCACGCTGCACGAAGACGGCGGCGACTTCACGCTGCCCAAGCAGTGGCGTATGTCGCAGGTGGCCCAGGACATGCCCGAGACGGAGGAAGGCGCGACCGAATTCGTAGTGGGCGGCGACACCCGGCTGGTCGAACAGCGCGAGGCGCTCGCGCGCGTCGAAAAGGCCTACGAAGCCAATCCGGACGACGGCGACCTCGGCATGGCGCTGGCCCACGCCTACACCGACCTGGCCGATGCCGGCGAGCACGACGCCGTGCCGCGCGCGCAGGCACTCATCCTGGGCCTGGGCTTCAAGAGCCACGAACTCGACCATCCCGTGACGAGCTTTTCGGGCGGCTGGCGCATGCGCCTGCAGCTGGCCCGCGCCCTGATGTGCCCGAGCGACCTGCTGCTGCTCGACGAACCCACCAACCACTTGGACCTGGACGCGCTCGTCTGGCTCGAAGCCTGGCTGCAGAAGTACGAAGGCACGATGATCGTCATCAGCCATGACCGCGAATTCCTCGACGCGGTGACCAACGTCACGCTGCATGTCGCCAATGCGCAGCTCACGCGCTACGGCGGCAACTACAGCAAGTTCGAGGAAATGCGCGCGCTGCAGATGGAGCAGCAGCAGGCCGCCTTCGGCAAGCAGCAGGAGAAGATCGCCCACCTGCAGAAGTTCATCGACCGCTTCAAGGCCAAGGCCAGCAAGGCCAAACAGGCGCAGAGTCGCGTGAAGGCGCTCGAACGCATGGAGAAGGTCGCGCCGCTGTTGGCCGAGGCCGACTTCACTTTCGAATTCAAGGAGCCGGGCAACATCCCCAACCCGATGCTGTCGATCACGCAGGCCAGTTTCGGCTACATGGTCGACGATGTGCCCAAGACCATCCTCACCAACGTGAGCAAGTCGGTGCAGGCGGGCCAGCGCATCGGCATCCTGGGCGCCAACGGCCAGGGCAAGTCGACGCTGGTGAAGACCATCGCCCGCGAAATGGGCGCGCTGGCCGGCACCGTGACCGAAGGCAAGGGCCTGAACATCGGCTACTTCGCGCAGCAGGAACTCGACGTGCTGCGCCCGCAGGACACCCCGCTGGAGCACATGGTGCGCATGGCGCGCGAGATGGGCGCCGCCGCGAAGGAACCGACCGGCGAGCAGAACCTGCGCAGCTTCCTGGGAAGCTTCAATTTCAACGGCGACATGGTCAAGCAGCCGGTCGGCACCATGAGCGGCGGCGAGAAGGCCCGGCTGGTGCTGGCCATGATGGTCTGGCAGCGCCCCAACCTGCTGCTGCTGGACGAGCCCACCAACCACCTGGACCTTGCCACCCGCGAAGCGCTGGCGATGGCGCTCAACGAATTCGAAGGCACGCTGATGCTGGTGAGCCACGACCGCGCGTTGCTGCGCTCGGTGTGCGACGAGTTCTGGATGGTCGGCCGTGGCGGCGTCACCGACTTCGACGGCGACCTGGACGACTACCAGCGTTACCTGCTCGAAGAGGCCAAGCGCCTGCGCGAGGAAGCCAAGGAATCGGTCAAGAACGCGGCCGCCCTGGCGGTCGCATCAGCCGCTGCGCCCAAGCCTGTTGCCGCGCCGGTTGCCGTCGCCGCAGCGCCTGCTGCGCAGCCAGCGGGTCGCGACCAGCGCAAGCAGGGTGCGCAGGACCGCCAGCAGCGCAACGAGCAACTCAAGCCGCTCAAGCGCGAGATCGCGCAACTCGACGAACAGCTGGCGGCGGCTGGCGCCGAAAAAGCCGCGCTCGAGACCCGCCTCACGCAGCCGTTGCCGGCCGCGGACATTGCCGAAGCGGGCAAGCGTCTTAAACTGGTCAACGACAATATTGCCCAGCTCGAGGAACGTTGGCTGGCATTGTCGGATCAACTCGAGACACTGACCGCCTAGAAAGGACCCTGCGCATGGCCTCCGCCCTCGAACTTGCCGAAGGTGATCCGGCCCTGATCGCCGCCGTGCTGCGCGCCCGCCGGCTCATCGGCCGCAAGGCGCTCATGGCGGCGGCCGCCAGCGCCGTGCCCCTGCCGGGCATCGACTGGGCGGCCGACGCGGCCCTGCTCACCCGGCTGGTGCCTCAGATCAGCGCGGAATTCGGGCTGTCGGTCACGCAGGTGGAGCACCTGGCACCGCACAAGCGCGAACGCATTCAGAAGGCCGCATCGACCCTGGGTGCGGTGCTCGTCGGCCGGCTGGTCACGCGCGACCTGATCCTCACGCTGGCGCGCCATGCCGGCATGCGCCTGACCGCCAAGCAGGCGACCAAGTACGTGCCGATCGCAGGCCAAGTGGTGTCGGCGGCGCTCGGTTACACCGCCATGCGCGCGCTCGGCGAAATGCACATCAAGGACTGCGTGCGGGTCGCGAAATCAGTGCAGCACGTGCTGCCTGCGCCACCGGTCGCTGCCCAGGCCAAGCCGACGGCACAGGCTGCACCGCTTCCGCCGGGCAAGACCGAGGCGGCCGGCTTCGACCGCATGATGCGGCGCCTCAAGCTGCGCTGAGCGTCGACCCGGCTCGGCCCGGCCCTGTCCTGCCCTCCATCGGCGACGCAGCCGTTGCGACGCTGTCGATCACGCGACCTTGACCTTCGTCCTCGATCACGTCCACCGGACCGAGGCGTCAGCACCGCTTCGCGTCGGACGCCCCCCGTCTGTAGGCCGCGCACCGACTTGCAAATGCCATTCCGGCTGCGTATATTTTTGGCCGCAAGGTTTCAAATTTCCCTCGAGAGGAGATCATCATGTCCATTGAATTTCTAAGGCAGGTCGCGGCCACGCCGCTTCCCAAGTCGTTCACCCATGCCAGGGATGTCGATGCCGTCAGGATCCTTCGGCAGGCGGGTCTGGTCATCGCGTTGCTCGACGCGCCACCCGAAGGTGGTGCCCAGGTCATCGCGATCACCGACAAGGGCCGTGCCGAATTGCTGCGGTTCCATTGTCCCGAGCGCCCGTCACCCATCATGCACACGCGAAAGACCTCGTGGCTCCAGTGGGCGACCCGGCGAGCGCGCTCCGCGATGAAAAAAGACGAGCGCGCCCATCGGGAGCATTCATGAGCAGGTCTGCAAGGTCTCGGCGCCATCGTGCCTGCCCCAACCGTCCCGCACATCCTGAATTCATTCACCGTCCAAGGAGTTGATCGTGTCTTCCAACTTCAGCTTTGCCACTCAGTCCGACGATGCGCCACGGCGCAAGTCGACCCGCGGTGGCGCGCGCCGGCCGCCGATGGGCGGAAAGCAGATCGAGGCGTACCTCATCGCCAAGGAAACCCTGCGCTCCATCCAGCGCAAGGTGGCACAGGCGCATGGGAGAACGGCTACGCGTCACTGAACCCGGGCATTCGCATCCGGCTGCCGGCTGCCGGATGTACAGATGCTCATCGCCGATTCAGGCTGCGCATCACTGCTGCGATTCGACGTCGACTTCGTTGTGCGCCCGGCACTGCTCGATCTTTCACTGCGTCCGACAAGGATTGGGGCCGTTCGCGGACCTTGCCGCGCCGCCAGTCCCGCAAGCTTTCTTTTTGCAGCCCCATCCTATCGTTTCCTGCAAAAGGACCACTGCCATGCCCAAGAGAAAAAGCAAATCCGCGTCGCGTATGGACAAGCCGTGGGAGCACGAGGCGCCCGAGAACAAGTCCGCTGCGAAGAAGCATCTGAGCGCAGCGCAGAAGGCCGAAGCCAAGCGACGTGCGAAGAAGGCCGGACGGCCCTATCCCAATCTGGTGGACAACATGCACGTGGCCCGTGGGCACTGAGGCCTAGGATCGTCGGCACGTCGAGGAGATGCCAGCCTGCGCAGGCTGCCTGCCTGCCGGCATTCACGTCCGAGGTCAACTCGAAGGTCGGCGCAAAGCGAGTGGCGCGACATCGGGCAGCCGGCCAAAACCTGGAAGCCGCAGCGCCACATCGTCCACATCGACCCCGAAGCCGAGGCCCAGCAAGTTGAGTTCCAAGCCCTCGTCGCGTGCCACCGTCACGCCTGCCAGTCCCATCAGCGAGAACTGCCAGCCGGTGCCACTGGGGGCGTGGTCGATGAAGGTGGTCAAACCGAGATAATCCTTGCCGATTGCCGTGGGCGGCAGATCCACGCGCAGTGCCGGCACCTGCCGGGCCACCCAAGCCACGAAGGTGTTGCTGTTCGGGCCAGGCCAAAGGCGGTACGAATCGCGCCATGGGTACGCTGCGACTGCAGACTCGATTTGGTCGATCATGGCCTCGGCATCCGGGCCGCGGTGGTCGGCGAGCAACTGCGGATAGGCGCCGTACCACTGCATGTCAGGCGCGTTCACTTCGCTGGTGACCAACGCATCTCCTCCGCGGCGCGCGCGCCAGCCGACGATGTGATAGGTCGTGTAGAACTCGGAGTCGGCCCGTTTGACGGCGATCCAGGGATGAATGCCGAAGGCGCCTCGCCATCGCACGATGCGAGCGCCATAAATCTGCACCACCGCACCGCGTTCCACTGCAGGGTCCGGTGCCTGCCCGGTGCTCTCACGACTCGTCAAGTGCCATGGTGTGTCCAGGTCCAGCCTGCCGGAGGCCAGTACGCCGATCGGGCCGAGCATGAGCACCGCAACCAAGCACAGGAATCTCGAGGGCCACTTCAGCCAGCGTGGCAACTGCCTGCGGGACGAAGGCAAGGATGAAGCATCATGCATTGCATCAGTATGCCCTCGAAGGAATGTCCCGACCGCGCGCGCTTTACGGCTGCGCTCGATGACAAGTGAAATGTGCGCGGTGGCCGTCGCAACATCGATGCAACGGTTGGCAGCCACAGTGGAGACTCCAATCAACCAAGGACCATCGTGAGCACTGTACAAACCAAGGACGGCGTCGAAATCTTCTACAAGGATTGGGGGCCCAAGGACGGCCAGCCGATCATGTTCCATCACGGCTGGCCACTCTCGAGCGACGACTGGGATGCGCAGATGCTGTACTTCGTGCAGCACGGTTATCGCGTGATCGCGCATGACCGCCGCGGTCATGGTCGCTCCGCTCAGGTCAGCGAAGGTCACGACATGGACCACTACGCGGCCGATGCCTTCGCGGTGGTCGAAGCCCTCGACCTTCGCAACGTTTTCCACGTTGGCCACTCGACCGGGGGCGGTGAAGTGGCGCGCTACGTGGCCAGGCATGGCCAGCCGAGCGGTCGTGCCGGCAAGGCGGTGCTCGTCAGCGCAGTACCGCCCCTGATGCTCAAGACGCAGGACAATCCGGAAGGCTTGCCCATGGAGGTTTTCGACGGTTTTCGCTCCGGAACGGCCGGCAACCGGGCGCAAATGTTCCTCGATGTGGCGTCAGGCCCCTTCTACGGGTTCAATCGCGCCGGCGCCACGGTCTTGCAAGGCGTGGTCCAGAACTGGTGGCGTCAAGGAATGACGGGCAGTGCCAAGGCTCACTACGACGGGATCAAGGCTTTCTCCGAGACCGACCAGACGGCAGATCTGCAAGCCATCACGATTCCCACGCTCGTGCTGCATGGCGACGACGACCAGATCGTTCCCATCTCCGATGCGGCTCTGAAGTCGATCAAACTGCTCAAGAACGGCACGCTCAAGGTCTATGCGGGCTACCCACACGGCATGCTGACGACACACGCCGACGTCATCAACCCGGACCTGCTCGCGTTTTTCAAGCGCTGATTGCAGCGAACTTCTCTCTATGCCTGCCGACCGCCGCCAGCCCGAGCTTCGAACCGCCACGCTTGCTGAAATCTCCCAGCGCGGGCCGGCTAACACCGAGACGGTCACCGCTGTGATCCAGCAAGTGGTGAGGCAGGATGCCGCCTCGGCGTATGAGGTCTGGCTCAAGAAGGTGGTCCCAATCGCGGCACGGTTTCCCGGGCACCGCGGCGTCAACGTCATCCGTCCGGTCGCCGGTGGGCGTAAGTACACCATCGCCATTCACTTCGACTCGATCGAACATGCACAGGATTGGTTCATGTCGGTTGCACGCAGCCAGCTGATCGAAGAAGTGATGCCGTTGCTGGAAGCGCAGGAGACGGTGGAAACTCGCAGCGGTCTGGAGTTCTGGTTCCATCCGCATCCTGGCCAGCCACCCGCAAAGCGTTACAAGCAATTCTTGGTCACGCTGTCGGTGATCTATCCGCTGACGATGATCGTGCCATTCGTATTCAACTGGCTCTTTGCGTTTTCACCCGGTCTTTCCAACTATTGGCTCGAGCACCTGGTGGCTGCCGCCACGGTGGTCGCGCTGATGGTCTACGTCATCATGCCGCGATACACCCGTTGGCTCGCAAGATGGTTGTACGGATAGGTCAGCCCGTTGGGCGGGTTTTTATGCAGCGAGCGTCAGGCGTCTGCTCAGACTCGGGCAAACGTGTTTGCCAAGACCTCGGCCATCTCCTGCAGGCCCAGCGGTTTGCGCAGCAGCGCGACCACACCCGCCTCGCGCGCACGCTGTTCAAGCGCCGCACCGACGTTTCCGCTCACCAGGATCACGGGTAACCCGGGACGCAGCGCGAGAAGCTTGCGCGCCAGGTCGCTGCCGGCCATGCCTGGCAGCATTTCGTCGGTGAGTACTGCGTCGAAACGCCGAGGGTCGGCGGTGAATGCTTCCAGCGCGCGCTCGCTCGACTCGAAGCCTACCGGCTCGTAGCCCAGCTCGGCCAGCAACTCTTCGGCCAGTTCGACCAACGGACGCTCGTCGTCCACCACCATCACGACCTGGCCGTTGCCCCGCGGCCAGGTCGGATCGAGGCGCGCTGGTGGTGCCTCGCAGTCGCCGCACACCGGCAGCCAGACCGCCACGCGTGTGCCATGGCCTGGTCTTGGCTCGACTTCGGTCTCGATGTCGATGGCGCCTCCCAGGTCATTGACGATCCCATGCACCATCGACAGGCCCAGGCCAGTACCCTCGCCTACTCTCTTCGTGGTGAAGAAGGGGTCGAAAGCGCGCTGTAGAACTTCAGGCGCCATGCCGGCACCGTCGTCCGCCACCACCAGGCGAACGTATTCGCCGGGCGCCAGTTCGCCATGGAGCAGCAGTAGCTTGAGCCTCGACGAGTCCACCCGATCCAGTTCGACCTGGACGGTGCCCACCTCCCCGAGCGCCTGGGCCGCGTTGGTGCACAAGTTGATCACGACCTGGTGCAACTGCGTGCCGTCGCCCAACACGGCGGCCAGTTGGGCGTCCAGGCGGGCGTCGATGCGAATGGCGTCGGGCAGCGTGGGCCGCAACATGGTCAGGGCCTCCTCCACCACCGATTGGATGTTCACCGGCACCCGTTCGGCCAGGCCACTGCGACTGAATTCAAGAATCCGGCGCACCAGCACGCGCGCTCGCGCGCCGGCTTGCATGACGCGGTCGATGTAGCGGCGCATGTCGGTGCCCGGCGCGGCATGTTGCTGCGCCATTTCGCCGAAGCCCAGGATGGCTCCGAGGATGTTGTTGAAGTCGTGCGCGATGCCGCCGGCCAGCGTGCCGAGCGACTCCAGCCGCTGTGCCTTCTGCAGCCGCGCCTGCAGCGCGGCCTTCTCTGCCTCACCCGCTTCCAGGCGCTGCAGCTGCCGCAGCAGTCCGGTGATCGTGACGATCACCAAGGTGGCGAGCAGCAGCGTTCGGATGATGGCACTTCGCATCTCGTCGTACCACGGACGCAGCGCATGATCCTCGTCGCGGGTGATGGTCAGCGTCAGCGGCCGCTTGCCCACCCCCACCGCAGCGACCAGCTTGGCCCGGCCGTCGACGGGGCTCACGGAGCGGTCGATCAACGGCGCGCCCTTGAAACCCGTGAGCTCCTGAAAACGCTGTCCGCTGGGAATGGCCGGATCGTCCGGTTGCCGCACCACCAAGGTGCCGTCGTCGAGCGTCAGCAGCAATGCGCTGCCCTCGCCGAGTTCGATCGCCGAGTACGACGCCTGCAGTTCCTGCAAGGTGACGATGGCGGTCACAACGCCGTCGAAACTGCCGTCACGCTTGGCCAGGCGGCGGGAAACCACCAACGCGGGTCGTCTGTCGGTGCGGGTGACCACCGGCTCGTTGATGAAAAGACCGCCCGAGAACCCCGTGCGCTGACTCTGGAAGTACGGGCGGTCCGACACATCGGCCAGCGGCTCCCCGGTCACGCGAGACCGGTGCCTCTGCATGCCTTCGCGATCCACGAGAGTCAGGACGCTCACCTGGGACACGCCCACGACCCGGGCTGCCAGCGCAGCCGAGAGCGCCTCTGGCGACAGATCCTGGCCCGCGCGCTCCCACCATTCGCCGGTGTCGCGCAACAGCAGATCGACCGCTTGAAGATTGCGTGCGCCTTGTTCGGCCAGCGCCTTGGCCAGGTTGCCAAGTTCGCGTTCGGTGGCGAACATGATCTGCTGGTGCAGCCGCCAACCGTCATAGATCGCCGAGCCCGCAAACGCCGCGATCAGCACGATGCCCACAGCGACGATGCGCTGGCGCAGACGCTCGCTCGACGTCATCGGGCGAGTGTTGTTGCCACGGCCTCGAGCAGTTCTTCTCGCGTGCAGGGCTTGGCCAACAAGCGACTCAGGCCCAACGCCCGGGCCACGTCCGAGTCGCTGGTCAGGCTGCGCGGCGCCTGCGTGGAGATTCCGACGACGGGTGAGTGAGGATATGCCCGGCGCACGGCCTGCACGACGCGGGCGGTCTCCCCTGCCGTCGAGCGTGGTTGAGGCAGGTCGAGGACCACGAGGTCGACGCTGGCGTCGATTTCGCGGTCGGCCGCGTCCAGGAAGACACCATGGAGCGATTGCGAGCGCACGTCATGCCTCTCGCTGCAGAGCCATTCGGATATCAATACGCGCATCGCGCCATCTTCCTCTATTACGATGATTTTCGACATGATCGATCCTGTTGTGATGTGTGGTCGTGCATCCCTTGCGACGATTGGCGCCGACGCGGGTGCCAGCGCAATGTCGAATCGGCAGGTGCAAATTTCATTTGTAATCCGACGGCAGGCTCTCTTAGGATCGATTCGATTACGCTGCGAGCAGCCATGAACACCGCCCTCCCCCACATCCTTGTCGTCGACGACGACCCCGTGCTGCGCGAACTGATGTCGATCTATCTGCAGGAAAACCAGTTCCAGGTCACTGCGGTAGCCACGGGCGCCGAAATGACCGCAGTCCTCAAGGAGACGGTCATCGACCTCGTGCTGCTCGACCTGCGCCTGGGCGGCGAGGATGGCATGCAGCTCGCACGCGGCCTGCGCGACACCAGCGAGCTGCCCGTCATCATCGTCAGCGGCAAACAGGACGAGGCCGATCGCGTGATGGGATTGGAGATCGCCGCCGACGACTACGTCACCAAGCCCTTCAGCAACCGCGAGATGCTGGCGCGCATCCGCGCCGTGCTGCGCCGCTACCAGCTGCGCTCGGACAGCGCGCCGGCGGGGCGCAGCACCAAGCGGCGCGCGTTCCGCTTCGCCGGTTGGGAACTGAATCTGCTCGCGCGCCGGTTGACCTCGCCGGAGGGCCAGCGCGTGGAGCTCAGCAACGGCGAGTTCAACCTGCTGCTGGCGCTGTGCGAACAGCCGCAGCGCGTGCTCTCGCGCGATCAGTTGCTCGAGCTCTCGCGCCTGCACGGCGCGGAGGTCTACGACCGATCCATCGACGTGCAGATCCTGCGGCTGCGCCGCAAGATCGAGATCGATGCCTCCGCACCCAAGATGATCCGCACCGAACGTGGCGCGGGCTACGTGTTCGAGCCGCAGGTGCAGGTGTTGCACTGACGCGCCGTTAGGGGAAAGCAACGCAAGTCAGCGAGGCCCGGCGCCAGGGGATCGGCCGGACGCTCCAGGCGCCTGCCGCTGCGTCAGCCTTCGCGGCCGCTCTCGAACAGGAACCACGCGCGGCGCTCCCCTTCGTCGATCCACACCTCCAGGAGGCTGGCCGTGGCCACGTCGCCGTAGCCATCGCACATCACGTGGGTGGTGCGCATGAAGTCCACGATGCGCAGGTTGTCCTGGCGCAGTTCGGCCAGCATGTCCTGCGGCGTGACGAACACCGCATCGTTGTCCGACAGACGCTGATGGCGCGAGATATCACCGATCGAGCGCAGCGTGGTGCCGCCGAGCTTGCGGGCACGCTCGGCCAGCGGATCGGTCATTGCGAAAATCTGGTCCGACTGCTCGTCGAGCATCAGGTGGTAGTCGCGAAAGTGCGGACCCGACATGTGCCAGTGGAAGTTTTTGGTCTTGAGGTACAACGCAAAGCTGTCGGCCAGCAGCGCGGCGAGGCCGCCGCCGATATCACGACGGGCTTCGGCGCCGAGGCCCGTTGGCGTGTGCAGAGGTGCCTCGCGGCGAACACGTGTGGCGTCGAGCGTCATGGTCATGAAATCACTTTCGGTTGCATCGGGTGGTGGAAGGAGCCACCGGCCGATGCGCAGCCCGTGGTCCATGGGATGAACTTTGGGCCAGCCTGGTTGCCGGGTGATTTCAGTGACTGCGGCAATGTTGCAGATGCAATCGCTCTTCCCGACGGAATCGATGCAAGGCATGGGCGTCGCGCGGGACGGTCAGTAACCTGGAAGTGCGCCCGCGCATGCCGGTGCGACGAATCGTCGCAGCAACCGACGTGCCCGCAACTGCGGCATCGCCGCAGGTGGACCCCATCGCTGCCGATCTTCAGGCATTCCTCGCAACCCGTGGTGCTGGGAACTACGTGCTGGACGCTGTCGGCGTGCGTACCCGACAAGAAAAAAGCACCTGGGCAATGCTGCTCCAAGTGCTTGATTCGTAACGGAATTTGGTGGGACGTGCGGGGGTCGAACCCACGACAAACGGATTAAAAGTCCGCTGCTCTACCGACTGAGCTAACGTCCCGATCTGACGATCGATCTTGCTGAAATTGCTCCAGCAAAGCCATAGATTATAGCGTGCTCTTGACTGCAATTCGATCCAGCAGCCAACCGGCCGCGCATTGACCGAAGGTAGCCGTGACGCTCACGACCGAACCATAGCCGTGGCAATTGAGTGATCCGTCGCCCTCGATGGCGCAGGACGCGTCGGGAGGCGCAACGCTTTCACGACTGAAAACACAGGTCACGCCCATTTTCTTGCCATCGCGCGGCGCGCCATGCGCCTTGCGCAAGCGTTGGCGCATCTGCGCCAGGAGCGGGTCGTGCGTCACGCTGACGATGTCCTCGATCTCCACCTTGTGCGCATGCCGCTTGCCGCCCGCCGCGCCGACCGTGATGAAGGACACGGCCTTCTGCTCGCCCGATCGCGCCCACATGGCCATCGCCATCTTGGCGCGAACCTGGTCGCAGGCATCCACAAGCCCGTCCAGAGGGCCATTGGCAGCGATCGCCGATGCGACGATGTCGTGCCAGTTGTCGGCGTCGACGAAATCGTCGACCGCGAACACCTGGCATGAGGGATTGATGTGTCCGATGCGCTCGCGCATCGCCTCGATCTTCGACTGCCCGACCGTGGTGTCGAGCGCGTGGATCTGCCGGTTGATGTTCGACTCGGCGACATGGTCCATATCGACCAGCGTCAGCCGACCGACGCCGCTGCGCGCAAGCGCCTCCGCGGCCCAGGAGCCAACGCCGCCGATGCCGACCACCAAGACGTGGGCGCCCCGGATCCTGACAGCCCCAAGCACACCGTACAGACGCGCCAAACCGCCGAACCTGCGTTCCAAGTCGGCGTCGGGGGTCACGGCGAGTGCTTCGAGGGTGTCGTTCAAGCAGGCTCGAACATTGAAAGCGCCCGGTGGGGCTACTTGAGGCGCGTCAGCCGCTCGCGACCGGCTTGCGCGGCTTCAGACTGTGGATAAGCCTTGGTGAGGTCTTCCAGCGTCCGGCGCGCGGCCTTGGTGTCCTTGAGCTCGATCTGGCAATTTGCAATCGACAGCACGGCTTCAGGCGCCTTGGCGTGGTCGGGAGCAAGCGACAGCATCGAACGGAAGTTCGCGATGGCTTCGTTGTAGTTGCGGGTTGCGTACTGCGCGTTCCCCAGCCAGAACAGCGCCGAGGCGTTGTAACCGCTTTGGGGATAGCGCTTGACGAAGTCAGCGAACGACGTTTGGGCCTGCGCGAACTGGCCGCTTCGGAACACGCCGAGCGCAGCGTCGAAATCGGCCTTTTCCTGCGGATTGGCCGAGAACTCACGCCCGTCCACAGTCACCTTCGACGGCTCGCTTTTCTTCATGCGATCGTCGATGTCGGTCTGGCGCTGTTGCAGCTCCGACACGGTGCGCGTCAGTTGCTCGTTCTGACCCGTCATGCGAGCCATGTCGCTGCGCATCGACTCGATCTGCCCTTGCAGGTCGAGCAGGCTGCGCCGCAACTGGCCGTTTTCGTCGGTCAGGCGTTGCTCGCTCTGCACGCGCATCGCCTCGACGCGCTGACGCAGATCCAGGATGGCGCGGCGAGCCTCGTCATCCTCGAACAGCGCCGCATGCGAGCCGATGGAAGCACACAACAGGGCAGCAGCAACCGCCGCCCCACGCAGGGAAAGGCCGCGCGTCATCAACGGTAGGTGATCTCGGCGCGACGGTTCTGCGCCCACACGGATTCACCCGAACCGGTCACGGCGGGCTTTTCCTTGCCGAAGCTGACCGCTTCGATCTGGCTGTCGTTCACGCCCAGCAGCGTGAGCGAGCGACGCACGGCTTCCGAGCGCTTCTGGCCGAGTGCCAGGTTGTACTCGCGACCGCCACGTTCGTCGGTGTGGCCTTCGATGGACACGCGACGTTGGGGATTGGCCTTCAGGAAACGCGCATTGCCTTCGATCAGCGACTGGAACTCGGGCTGGACGCTGTAGCTGTCGTAGCCAAAGTAGACGATGCGTGCAACACCCACCGGGCCGGCGGCATTCTGCGCATTCGGGTCGATGCTGACCGGTGCAACACCGCTGGCGGAGCCGTTCTGACCAGTCTGGCCAGAGCCTGCGCCCGAACGGTCGACAACCGGCGTGTCGTTGAGCTTGGTGCCCGACGAGCAGCCAGCGATGAGGGCCACGATGGCCAGCGAATAGATCGTACGTTTCAACATTACCTAACTCCTCGAGTGTGAATCTTCATTGTTTCTGGAACGGGCCCCAGTCGGGCTCCCGGATATCTCCGGCCTGCCCTGCCAACCGCGCCTTGATTTTCCCATCGAGCGTGGTCGTCATGAGGGCCTCGCGACCCTGAAGTTGCGTCGCGTAGACAATCAATTTGCTGTTGGGCGCAAAACTCGGGCTCTCGTCGGCGTTGGTGTCGGTGATCGATGCCACATTGCCGCTTGACAACTCCATCACCTGCAATTTGAATGCGCCGCCGATGCGCGAGATGTAGGCCAACCACCGTCCGTCCGCGCTGACCGAAGGCGAGATGTTGTAGGACCCGCTGAAGGTCACCCGGGTGGGTGCGCCGCCGTTGGCACCCATCTTGTAGATCTGCGGCGCACCGCCCCGGTCGCTCACGAAGTAGATCGTGCCGCCGTCGGCCGAGTACACAGGCTCGGTGTCGATGCTGGAGCTTTGCGTGAGGCGGCGCGGCTCGCCGCCCGCTGCGGGAATGGTGTACAGCTGCGAACCGCCGTCGCGGCTGAGCGTGACCGCCAGGGAATTGCCATCCGGCGCCCAGGCCGGCGCGCTGTTGGAGCCACGGAAGTTGGCCACCAGGCGGCGCTGGCCATTGCCCACGCTGTGCACGTAGACCACGGGCTTGCGCGATTCGAAGGACACGTAGGCCAGTTGCGACCCGTTGGACGACCACACAGGAGAAATAATGGGCTCGGGACTTGCCAGGGCAGCCTGCGAGTTTTCGCCATCGGCATCTGCCACCCAGAGGTTGTAGCGGCTGCCCGCCTTGGTCACGTAGGCAATCCGGGTCGAGAAGATGCCCCGGTCGCCTGTGAGCTTTTCGTAAACATAGTCGGCGATGCGGTGCGATGCCAGGCGGAGGTCGCCTTGCGGCACGGTGTAGCTCTGGCCGCCAAGATCCTGCCCGCGCACCACGTCCCACAGACGGAAACGGACGTCGTACCGGCCGTCCGCAAGGCGTGCGACGCTGCCGACCACCAGGGAATCGGCCGTGCGCTGACGCCACAGGCTCAGGTCCGGTCGCGAGGCTTCGTCGAGCGCCTGGCCAGATGCGTCGACGCCGCGGAACTGCCCGCTGCGTTCGAGGTCGGCCTGCACGATGGCGGAAATCTTCTGCGGAGATGCTTCTTCGCCCTTGAAGGGCACCAAGGCGATCGGAAGTTGGGTCAGTCCCACGCCCGACACTTCGACCCGGAACTGGGCGAGTGCAGGGACGAAAGGCGTGCCCGCGAGTGCCGCCATCAGCGTGCGGCGGCCCAATAGCGATGAAGAAGGAGTTGTATGGGATTCGGTCAACGGCTTGTTCATCGGCTTGTTCATGCAATTCGGACAGGTTTCCGGGACAAAAGTTTCACCGGTCGTAACAACCCTCCATCGTACACACCGCTTCAACTGCCACGTGACAAAAGGTGTTTGGGGCGGCGCCTTCCTACACGGTCCGTGGATTTGGTCGCACCCGTAGAATCCGCCGCCATGCAGACCGCCCGCGACGAAGTGACTCCACGCCCTCCCCTGACGCGCCGTCTCGCGCGGTTGATGGCGTGGTTCGGCGGGTCCCGCCGCTGGTGGGTGCTGGGCGTCGCGACAGCGATCATCGCCGCGCTGACCGAGCCGCTGATGCCCGCCCTGCTCAAACCGCTGCTCGATCGCGGCTTCACCAAGGGACAGCTCGAGTTGTGGATGGTGCCAGCCGCCATCATCCTGCTGTTCGCCGTGCGCGGCTTCGCCCAGTTCGTTTCTCAATATGCACTGGCCCGCATCGCCAACGAGGGCATGCAGCGCTTGCGCCAGGTGCTGTTCTCGCGGCTGATGGTCGCGGAACTCACGCTGTTTTCCAGGCAATCCGCGAGCGCGCTGTCGAACACGGTGGTGTACGAGGTGCAGACCGGCTCGATGCTGCTGGTGCAGGCGCTGCTGGGCCTGTCGCGCGACGGCTTCACGATGATCGCGCTGCTCGCCTATCTCATCTACCTGAACTGGAAGCTCACGCTCATCATCGGCGTCATGGCGCCGGGCGTGGCGTGGATCATGAAGACGCTGTCCAAGCGGCTCTACCACCTCACGCGCCTCGGCCAGAAGGCCACCGACGACCTGGCCTACGTGGTGGAGGAAAACGTGCTGGCTTACCGCATGGTCCGCCTGCACGGCGCGGAGGAGGGCCAGACGCGGCGCTTCGCCGACCTGAGCGGCACGCTGAACCGGCTGGCCGTCAAATCCACCATCGCCTCGGCCGCCATGACGCCCGCCACGCAGCTGCTCGCCGCCGTGGCACTGTCGATCGTCGTGATGATCGCGCTGTGGCAAAGCGGCGAGCAGGGCCTGACGGTGGGCGGTTTCGTTGCCTACATCACCGCCATGCTGATGCTGATCGCGCCCATTCGACGCCTGGCCGACATGGCCAATCCGATCACGCGCGGCCTGGCTGCGCTCGAGCGCGGCATGACGCTGATCGACGAAGTCGCTTCCGAGCCCGAAGGCCAGCACGCCGTGGCTCGCGCCGAAGGCCGCATCGAGCTGCGCGACGTCCGCGTGAACTACCGCGGCGAAGACGAAGCCCGTGCACTCGATGGCGTGAGCCTGAAGATCGAGCCGGGCGAGATCATCGCCTTCGTCGGGCCGTCGGGGTCGGGCAAGACCACGCTGGTCAACCTGCTGCCGCGCTTCGTGCTGCCCAGCGCAGGCCAGGCGCTGGTCGACGGCCGCGATATCGGCGAGTGGAAACTGCAGAGCCTGCGCGCTCAGTTCGCCATGGTGAGCCAGGACGTGGTGATGCTCAACGACACGCTGGCAGCAAACGTCGCGCTCGGTGCAGACGTCGACCGCGAGCGCGTGCTGCGTTGCGTGGAAGCCGCCAACCTCAGCGAGCACATGCAGAGCCTGCCCGAAGGCATCGACACGGTGCTCGGCCACAATGCCACGCAGCTCTCCGGCGGCCAGCGCCAGCGCCTGGCCATCGCCCGCGCGCTCTACAAGGACGCACCGATCCTGCTGCTGGACGAAGCGACCTCGGCGCTCGACACGGAATCGGAACGGCTGGTGCAGGAAGCCCTCAACCGTCTCATGAAGGGTCGCACCACGCTGATCGTGGCACACCGGCTTTCCACCATCCAGCACGCCGACCGCATCGTCGTGATGGACCACGGCCGCGTCGCCGAGAACGGCACGCACGCCGAACTGATGGCGCTCGACGGCCTGTACGCGCGCCTGCAGAACTATGCGGTGCGCACCACGCCAGCCGACCAGGAACCGACGCTCTGAGCCGGCTGCGCAAGCGCAGCCAGAAGTCCGCTCGCCTGACCTCTACAGCAGCACGATGTCGTACTGCCCCTGCCCCATCGCCGGCTCGGACTGCAGCGAGATCGGCTTGCCGATGAAGTCGCTCAAGCCCGCCAGATGCTGGCTTTCCTCGTCGAGCAGGAGCTCGATCACCTGCGGCGACGCGACGATGCGGAACTCGCGCGGCGTGAACTGGCGCGCCTCGCGCAGGATCTCGCGCATCACGTCGTAGGCGGCCGTGCGCGCTGTCTTGACGATGCCCTGCCCACCGCAGGCCGTGCAGGGTTCGCACAGCATGTGGGCCAGCGATTCACGCGTGCGCTTGCGCGTCATCTCGACCAGGCCCAGCGGCGAGAACCCGCCGGCGCTGGTCTTCACCCGGTCGCGTGCCAGTTGCTTGCGAAACTCGGCCAGCACCTGTTCGCGGTGGCCGTCGCGCGCCATGTCGATGAAGTCGACGATGATGATGCCGCCCAGGTTGCGCAGCCGCAGCTGCCGCGCGATGGCCTGTGCGGCCTCCAGGTTGGTCTTGAAGATGGTGTCGTCGAAGTTGCGCGCACCGACGAAGCCGCCGGTGTTGACATCCACGGTCGTCAGCGCCTCGGTCTGGTCGACCCCAGATAGCCGCCCGACTTCAGGTCGACCCGGCGGCCGAGCGCCTTGGCGATTTCCTCGTCGACCGAACACAGGTCGAAGACCGGCCGCTCGCCCTTGTAGTGCTGCAGCTTGCCAGCGGCCTGCGGCATGAATTCCTGGCCGAACTTCAGCAGCATTTCGTACTGCTCTCGCGAGTCGATGCGGATGGCCTGCGTGTCTTCGCTGGTCAGGTCGCGCAGCACGCGTTGCAGCAGGCTCAGGTCCTGGTGCAGCAGCGACATCGGCGGCAGCCGGCTCGACAGCTCGCGGATGCGCGACCAGGTCTTTCGCAGGTAGGCAATGTCGTCGGCCAGTTCGGCATCGGAGGAATCCTCGCCGTTGGTGCGCAGGATGAAGCCGCCGGTGTTGGCAGGCAGCACCCCGCCGCTGTCGGCCGCCGCCGCCGCGTCGATCAAGGCCTGCATGCGATTGCGCAGGGCATCGCGCAAGTCGGGAGGGATCTTCTGCGACACGCCCACATGGTTGTCCTGCGGCAGGAACACCAGCAGGCGGCCGGCGATGCTGATCTGCGTGGAAAGCCGCGCGCCCTTGGTGCCGATCGGGTCCTTGATGACCTGCACGAGCAGCGCCTGCCCCTCGAACACCTGTTTTTCTATCGGAATCTGGACCCCGCCGTTGCGGTGGTCGCGCTCGGGCTGCTGCGTCACGGGGCGCGAGCCCGGCGTGAACGGCGCCACGATGTCGGCCACGTGCAGGAAGGCGGTGCGGTCCAGGCCGATGTCGATGAAGGCCGACTGCATGCCGGGCAACACACGCGACACCTTGCCCAGGTAGACATTGCCCACCAGGCCACGCTCCAGCGTGCGTTCGACATGCAGCTCCTGCACGGCGCCGTGTTCGATCATGGCCACCCGCGTTTCCTGCGGCGACCAGTTGATCAGGATGTCTTGCATGCTTGTCCCCTTGCGACGCCGGCGCGGTCCAGCAGTTGCGCAGTCTCGAACATCGGCAAGCCCATGATGCCCGAGTAGGAGCCACTGATGTGTTCGATGAAGGCCGCGGCGGCGCCCTGTACGCCATAGGCGCCGGCCTTGCCGAAGGGCTCCCCGCCCGCGACGTAGGCGTCGATGGCAGCCGGGCTTAACGGCGCAAAACGCACCTCCGATACGCTGAGGGCGACATGCCGCTGGCTGCCGTGCTGCAGCGCGATGGCGGTATAGACGCTGTGCGTGCGGCCAGCCAGGCGCGCCAGCATGCTGCGCGCATCCTCGACATTCTGCGGCTTGCCGAGGATGTCCAGGTCCAGCGCCACGGTCGTGTCGGCGCACAGGATCGGACCCACGGCAAGTGCCTGGCGAGCATGGCGAGCCACCGCTGCGTCGAGCTTGAGCGCGGTCACGCGCTGCACGTAGTCGCAGGGCGCCTCGCCGGGCTGTACGGCTTCGAGTGCCTCGGCGTCTTCGTCGGGCGTGGCGAGCAGGAGCCGGTGCGGCACGCCGAGCTGGTCGAGCAGCTGGGCACGGCGCGGACTCTGGGAGGCGAGATAGATGAAGGAAAAGGGAGAGGAGTCACTCATTCGCGGTGGTAGGGGTGGCCGGCATTGACCGACCAGGCTCTGTAGAGCTGTTCGACCAGCAGCACCCGCGCCATCGCATGAGGCAGCGTCAGGTCGGACAGGCGGATGCGTTCGTGTGCAGCGGCCCTGAAGGCCGGGTCGAGCCCATCGGGCCCCCCGATCACCAGGGCGACGTCGTCGCCCTCGACTTGCCAGGTCTGCAGGCGGCTGGCCAGCGCCTTGGTGGTGAGCGACGTACCGCGCTCGTCCAGTGCGACGATGCGCATGCCGCGCGCGATCGCACCTTCGATGCGCTCGCGCTCGGCGGCATACAGCGTTTCAAGTGTCTTGGAGCCACGCGGCTCCGTCTTGACCGCACGCAGCTCAAGCTTGAGCTCCGGCGGAAAGCGCTTGGCGTAGTCGTCCCAGGCGGTCTGCGCCCAGTCGGGCATGCGTTGCCCGACTGCGACCACCAGCAACTTCATTTGCTGCGCGGCGCAGTCTTGCGGGGCGCCGCTGTCTTGGCGGCGATCTTCTTGGCGGCAACCTTCTTGGCTGCCACTTTCTTGGCCGCCGGCTTGCCGACCTTCACCACGGTTGGCTTGGAAACCGGCTTGGCTGCAGCCGTCTTGGCCGCAGCAGTGCGCGGCGCAGCGCTCTTGGTCGCGGGCGACTTGCGCGCAGGCGACTTGCGTGCCGGGCGGGCCCTTTCTGCCTTTTCCGCCTTGGCTGCCTGTTCGGCTTCGCGGATGGCAGTCTTGGCAGCGCTCGCACGACGCAACGACGTCTTGGCGGCAGCAACCTTCTTGGCGGGCTCCTTGTCGGCCGAAGCGGCAGCGCTTGCAGGCTTGGCGGCGCCCAGCTTGGCGCGCACCGGCTTGTCACCCCAGATCTCTTCGAGGTGGTAGTACTGGCGGATGGCTGGCTGCATGATGTGCGCCACGGCGGCACCACAGTCCACGATGATCCACTCGCCGTTGACCTCGCCCTCGATGCGCGGCTTGCCGAAGCCCGCCTCGCGCACCGCGTCGCGCACGCTGGCTGCCAGCGCCTTGGTTTGGCGATTCGACGTACCCGAAGCCACGATCACGCGCTCGAACAGCGGCGAAAGATGCTCGGTGTCGAAAACCTGGATGTCCTGCGCCTTGACGTCTTCAAGCCCATCGATGATGGCTCGCTGGAGTTTTTGGGTGTCTTTCTTGGCGGCGGCTTCAGTGGTCATCAGGCGGATTTGTAGAGGTGGTGTTGGTCAATATAGCGCGCAACGGCTGGCGGGACCAGCCGTGTGATGTCGTCGCCCCGGGCAGCGCGAGCGCGAACCTGGGTTGCGCTGGTGTCCATGGGCGGAAGGTCGAGCGTCTCGAAACGGGCGCCGGCCGGGAGGCCGGGCAAGGTTTGAGGATCGAATCGTGCGATGCCAACCGCGGATTCTACCCGATGAGCTATAGAAATGATAGCAATCGACAGAATCTCCGTCCAGCCGTGCCAGCTGGGCAGTGCCACGGCCTGGTCCGCGCCCATGACGAGCACCAGTTGCGCGGAGGGGTGCTCGGCCTGCAACTCGCGCAGCGTGTCGAGCGTGTAGGTCGGTCCGGCACGCAGGATTTCGCGCGGGTCGACCACCACCTTGGCCAGCTCGCCGAACGCGAGCTCGGCCATGGCGAGTCGATGGGTCGGGCTGGTGAGCCCTCGTGCCTTGTGCCACGCCTGCCCGGTCGGAAGGATGTGCAGGCTGTCGAGTGACAGTTGTGCGAGCGCGGCCTGCGCCAGCGCCACGTGCGCGATGTGCGGCGGGTCGAAGGCGCCGCCGAAAACGCCGATGCGAGGCGTGCCCGCTGCGGGGGTCAGAGCCATTCGCGGCGCACGATGAAGTCGGTGTACAGCGCCGCCTCGGGCGTGCCGGGTTCGGGCTGCGACCGATAGGCCCAGCTCGCGTGCGGGGGCATGGACAAAAGGATCGACTCGGTGCGCCCACCCGACTGCAGTCCGAAGTGCGTGCCGCGGTCCCAAACGAGGTTGAATTCGACATACCGGCCGCGCCGATACCGCTGGAAATCGCGCTCGCGTTCGCCGTAGGGTGTGTGGCGCCGCCGCTCGACGATCGGCATGTAGGCCGGAAGCAGCGCATTGCCGACCGATCGCATCATGTCGAAGCTGCGATCGAAATCGAACTCGGAGAAGTCGTCGAAGAACACGCCGCCCACGCCGCGCTGTTCGTTGCGATGCTTCAGGAAGAAGTAGTCGTCGCACCAGGTCTTGAAGCGCGGGTACTTGTCGTCGCCGAAGGGTGCGAGCGCATCGTGGCAGGCACGGTGGAAGTGCACCGCGTCGTCCTCGAAGCCGTAGCAGGGCGTGAGGTCCATGCCACCTCCGAACCAGCACACGGCTTCGCCCGATGCAGGCAAGGCTGCCAGCATGCGCACGTTCATGTGCACCGTCGGCACGTAGGGGTTGCGAGGATGGAACACCAGCGACACGCCCATGGCCTCGAATGCGGCGCCAGCCAGTTCCGGCCGGTGCTGGGTCGCGGAAGGTGGCAAGCGCGGGCCGGTGACCTGCGAGAAACCGCACCCGGCGCGCTCGAACAGTTCGCCGCCTTCCAGGATGCAGGTCAGCCCGCTGCCCTGCAGCGCTTCACCCGGCGATTTCTGCCAGGGGTCGCGCACGCAGGTGCCACCGTCGGCCGCCTCGACAGCGGCCACGATGCGTTGCTGCAGGTCCTGCAGGTAGGCGCCGACGGCCGCCTGGCGTGCCGTCATCCGCCGTTGCGCGCCTGGATTGCGCGAAAACCGATGTCCTTGCGGTACTGCACACCGTCGAACTGCACGCGCGCTGCCACCTCGTAGGCACGTTGCTGCGCTAGCTTGACGCTGTCAGCCAGCACCGTCACGCACAGCACGCGACCGCCGCTGGTGCGCAGTTCGCCGTTTTCCAACGTCGTTCCGGCATGGAAGACCACGGCATCGGCCGCCTCTGCGGGCAGGCCGCTGATGCGGTCACCCTTGCGCGGCGACAGCGGGTAGCCGTGCGCGGCCAGCACGACGCCCAGCGCCACGCGCCGGTCCCACTGCAGCTCGACCTGGTCGAGCGTGCCGTCGGTGGCGTGCCAGAACAACTCGAACAGGTCCGACTTCAGGCGCATCATGATCGGCTGCGTTTCGGGGTCGCCCATGCGGCAGTTGAATTCGAGCGTCTTCGGATGCCCGGTCGGGTCGATCATCAGCCCGGCATAAAGGAAGCCGGTGTAGGGGATGCCGTCTTTTTCCATGCCGCGGATGGTCGGCATGATGATCTCGCGCATGGCGCGCGCATGCACCTCTGCCGTGACGACCGGTGCGGGCGAGTAAGCGCCCATGCCGCCCGTGTTCGGGCCTTCGTCGCCGTCGAGCAGGCGCTTGTGATCCTGGCTGGTGGCCAGCGCGGTCACGTTCTTGCCGTCGCACAGCACGATGAAGCTGGCTTCCTCGCCCTGCAGGAATTCCTCGATGACCACGCGTGCGCCGCCCGCGTTGTGCGACACGCCGAACTTGTTGTCGACCAGCATGAAATCGATCGCCTCGTGAGCCTCGGCAGCCGTCATCGCGACCACCACGCCCTTGCCTGCCGCCAGGCCGTCGGCCTTGACCACGATCGGCGCGCCCTTGGCGTCGACGTAGGCATGTGCGGCGGCGGCGTCGGTGAACGCCTCGTATTCGGCCGTGGGAATCTTGTGGCGCTTCATGAACGCCTTGGAAAACGCCTTGGAGCTTTCCAGCTGCGCCGCTGCCTTGGTCGGGCCGAAGATGCGCAGGCCATGCGCGCGGAACTCGTCGACCACGCCGGCAGCCAGCGGTGCTTCGGGGCCCACCACGGTCAGCGCAATCTTTTCGCGCTGCGCCCACTCGCGCAGCGCGACGGGATCGGTCAGCTCGATGTTTTCGAAGCGGCGGTCGGTGGCGGTGCCTCCATTGCCGGCCGCCACGTAGAGGCGGGACACGCGATCCGACTGGGACAGACGCCAGGCCAGGGCATGTTCACGGCCGCCGTTGCCGATGACGAGTACTTTCATTCGGAGATCGCCGCGTTGTGGAAGACGTCTTGTACGTCGTCCAGGTCTTCAAGAATATCGAGGAGTTTTTGCATCTTCGTGCCGTCTTCGCCCGAAAGCTCGATGGTGTTTTCGGCGCGCATGGTGACTTCGGCCGCGTCGGGCGTCAGGCCGGCGGCCTCGAGTGCGAGCTTCACGGTCTCGAAATCAGTGGCGCCAGCAAGCACCTCGATCACGCCCTCCTCATCGGTGAGCACGTCTTCGGCACCCGCTTCCAGGGCGACTTCCATCACCTTGTCCTCGTCGGTGCCCGGCGCGAAGATGAATTGGCCGCAATGCTTGAACTGGAACGACACCGAGCCTTCGGTGCCCATGTTGCCGCCGTACTTCGAGAAGGCGTGGCGCACTTCGGCGACCGTGCGCACACGGTTGTCCGTCATGGTGTCGACAATGATGGCCGCGCCGCCGATGCCGTAGCCTTCGTAGCGGATTTCCTCGTAGCTCACGCCTTCGAGATTGCCCGTGGCCTTGTCGATGTTGCGCTTGACGGTGTCGATCGGCAGATTGACCGCCTTGGCCTTTTCCACCGCCAGCCGGAGCCGCGGATTCGTGGACAGATCGCCACCGCCCAGGCGGGCGGCGACCGTGATTTCACGGATCGCACGCGTCCAGAGCTTGCCGCGCTTTTCGTCCTGCCGGCCCTTTCGGTGCTGAATGTTTGCCCATTTGCTGTGTCCGGCCATGGCTGTCTATCTCGCTGTCATATGTTTCAAAGCAATATCGGATTTTACCGTCCGGGAGACCCACGACCGACCGCGCCCAGCCGCCCATTGCGCGGCTTTGGAGATAATTCGAGGGAGAATCGCGCCACTGCTTTGTCCTGTCGCGCACAGAACACCCCCTTGCCACACGAATGAATACAGTTGTAACGCCGATCGACGAAAGGAAGCCTTCACAGGAGCGCTGCGGCGTGCTTGAGGCCCGCTTTTCTCCAGTGACGGCCTCGGCGTGCGCGATGTCGACCGCAGCAGAGCGATGAGCGCGCGCGACATCACGCCGAGTTCGCCGCTGCGCATCGATCGCCTGAGCCTGGCCGACAGCCTGGCCCTCGTGCGGGGCGATGTGCACCCGCTGGGTGCCCTTGGCTACGGCACGCCACCCGGCGTCGGCTGGATGCCGAGCGTCGACGCTCAGGTACTGCTGGGCGGTTCGGCGAGTGCCGACGTCTGGCAGACGCGCCTTCCGGTCACGTCCGGCATCGTGGGCTGCGTGCGGTGGCGTAGCGACGGTCACTGGGTGCTGGGCACCATCGATCTCGACGAAGGCACCGAACCGGAAGGACTCGCCGCATTGGCCGAGCGTGCCTACCGCGACCTGTTCCAAACGCTGGACGCGACGGGCTGCACGCACCTGCAGCGCATCTGGAACTACCTTCCGCAGATCAACGGCGACGGCGGCGGGCTCGAGCGCTACCGCCAGTTCAACCTCGGCCGCCAGCGCGCCTTCATCGCTGCCGGGCGCGCGGCCTTCGAGGGCGCCCCGGCGGCCTGCGCGCTGGGCATTCGCCAGGGGGCGCTCGGCGTACGCTTTCTTGCCGGCCGGCGCGCACCGCGGCCTGTCGAAAACCCGCGGCAGGTTTCGGCATACCGCTATCCGTCGACCTATGGCCCGAGCGCACCCACCTTTTCGCGCGCGGCACTGGCCGAACTCGGCGACGGCCAGGTCGCCCTGTTCATCTCGGGCACCGCCAGCATCGTTGGGCACGAGACCGTGCATGTCGGCGACGTGCACGCCCAGACCCGCGAGACGCTGCGCAATCTGTGCGCCGTGATCGATGCCGCCCACGCGCACGGCAGCGCCCGCTTCGCGCTGGCCGACCTGCACGGCGTCGTCTACATCCGGCACATCGCCGATGCGCCCGCGGTCAGGCAGTTGCTCGCCGAAGCGGTAGGCCCGGACGCACCGCTGATACGCGACGCGGTCTTTCTCGAAGCCGACATCTGCCGCCAGGACCTTCTGGTCGAGATCGAAGCCCACGCGGTGTCGGCGGGTGCGTTGCACGCATGAAGCGCGCCGTGATGGCCGTCCCGCTGTACGCGATGCTGCTGCTGCTCGGCCTGACCTCGCTCGGCTGGAACCTGATCGCGATGGCGCTGTATCCGGTGATGCCCGCCGCACATGGCCGCGCGGTCGGCCGCGCTGCCATCGCCCTGGCTTACCGCTCGTTCTGGGCCATTGCGTCGGTCACCGGCATGATGCGCATCGACGCCAGCTGCCTGGACGCCCTGCGGGCGGAGCGCGGGCTCATCGTGGTGGCCAATCACCCCACCATGCTCGACGCCCTGCTGCTGGTGGCCCGCCTGCCGCGCAGTGCCTGCATCATGAAGGCCGACCTGATGCGCAACGTGTTCATCGGTGCGGGTGCGCGGCTGGCGCGCTACATCTGCAACGACTCGCCGCGCCGCATGATCAAGCTGGCCGTCGAAGACCTGCGCCAGGGCGGTCAGCTCGTGCTGTTCCCCGAAGGCACGCGCACCGTGCGCGCGCCGATCAACGCCTTTCGCCCCGGCGTCACGCTGATCGCGAAAATGGCCCAGGTGCCGATCCAGACGGTCTTCATCGAAACCAACACGCGCTACCTCGGCAAAGGCTGGCCGCTGTGGCGCGTGCCTGCCATGCCGCTGATGTTCACGCTGCGCCTGGGCCAGCGCTTTGCGCCCTCGCAGGACAGCGACGCGTTGCTGCGCCAGCTCGAACACTACTTTCACCATCAAATGGAACAGAGCGCCACCGAAGCGCCCCTCGAATGCCAGACGTCTCGCGCACCCACCTTGTCCTGATCCCCAGCTACAACACCGGCGAACGGCTGTTCTCGACCGTGGCGGCCGCACGTGCCCAGTGGAGCCCGGTGTGGGTGGTGATCGACGGCAGCACCGACGGCACCGGCGAGCGCCTGCAGGCCATGGCCGAGACCGACCCTGGCCTGCGCGTCTGGCTGCTGCCCGAGAACCAGGGCAAGGGCTCGGCCGTGCTGCATGGCCTGCGCATGGCCGAGCAGGCCGGCTACACGCATGCGCTGGCCATGGATTCCGACGGCCAGCATCCGGCCGACCTGATCCCGGCGTTCATGCAGGCGTCGATCGCCCGGCCCGACACGATGGTGCTGGGCCGCCCGATCTTCGATGCCAGCGCGCCGCTGCTGCGCGTGCGGGGCCGGCGCATTTCCAACGGCTGGACCCAGCTCGAGACCCTGTTCGCCGGCATTGGCGACTCGCTCTACGGATTTCGCATCTACCCGGTCGGCACGTTGATCCGCGTGATGGAACGCCAGCCATGGATGCGCCGCTTCGACTTCGACACCGAAGCCGTCGTGCGCCTGGCCTGGGGCGGCGTGAAGCCCGTGAACATCGATGCGCCGGTCAAGTACCTCAGCGCGGCCGAAGGCGGCGTTTCGCATTTCAACTACGTGCGCGACAACATTCTCTTGAGCTGGATGCATGCGCGCCTCATGCTGGAATTCGTCCTGCGGCTTCCGCAACTGCTGTATCGACGCGTGCTGCGCAAGCCGCCGTTCCAGCGCTGATGCGTCCGCCTCCGGAGGTTCTTGAAACCGGGCCCGATGCTTCGCTGCCGCACTGGACGCGCGAGATCGGCCTGCGCATGCGCACGCATTTCCTGCTGAAGCTCTTGGGCACCACGGCGTTCACGTGGCTCTTTTTCATCGGCTACTTCCAACTGCTGCGCCACCCCGCCTTCGAGGTCACCGTGATGCCGCTGATCGCGATCGACGCGCTCGTGCCGTTCGAGCCGAGCGCACTGGTGGCCTACCTGTCGCTGTGGGTGTACGTGGGCATGGGACCGGGACTGCAGTACAGCTTCCGGGAACTGGTGGTGTACAGCGCCTGGATCGTCGCGATGTGCGTGGCGGGCCTGGTGTGCTTCTATTTCTGGCCGACCGCGGTGCCCATGCGCAGCTTCGACGCGGGCGGTTTTCCCGGCTTTGCGCTGCTGCAGGGCGTCGACGCCGCAGGCAACGCATGCCCCTCGATGCACGTTGCGGCTGCGATGTTCACCATGATTCGCATCGAGCAGGTGCTGCGCGATGCGCGCACGCCGATCGTGCTTCGAGCGCTCAACCTCATGTGGTTCCTGGCCATTGCCTGGTCGACCCTGGCCACCCGGCAGCACGTCGCACTCGACGCACTGGCCGGTACCGCCCTCGGTATTGCCTTCGCACTTCCCTCCCTGTATTGGCGCCCGCGCAACGCCTTGCAGCGGGGTCAGTCCGCCGACCGAATATCATCGGGCAAAGCCAGAATTACATAGAGGAAGAATGCAATGAGTTCTCTCAAAGAACTGCAGGCCCTGATCCAGGCCAAGTACGACATCGACCCCGCCACGCTCGACCCGCACGCATCCATGCGCGACAAGGGTTTCGATTCGCTGGCACTCGCCGAGTTCGTCTTTGCGATCGAGGACCACTTCCACATTTCGATGCCCGACGACGATCTGAGCATCGACACGCTCGCCGGCCTGGCGGCGCTCGTCGACGGCGTGCTGGCCCAGCAACCCGAAGCAGCCAAGGCAGCGTGAACCTGCAGCAGGTTCTGGTCACCGGGCTGGGCGTCGTGGCGCCTCACGGCGAAGACACCGACCAGCTGTTCGATGCGCTGCTGCGGGGCGAATCGGCCATTCGGCCGATCCTTCCGGCGCTGCCCAGGCCGGCGGCCGCCGCCACCGTCGACTTCGACGCGGCGCGCTGGTTCACCAAGCTTCAGCTCGCCGGTGTCGACCGGGTCAGCCAGCTTGCCGTCGCGGCGGCCGATCTGGCGCTGCGCGATGCGGGGCTGGCCGAGGTGCATGCCGTGGCACCCGAGCGCATAGGCGTGTACGCAGGTTGCGGCATGGGTGGCGCCGCAGCGCTCGAGGCCGCCTACCGAAGCGGCGCGAGCGGCCGCGTGCCGCCCTTGACCATACCCGCCTTCATGCCCAACGCCCCAGCGTCGCATGTGGCGATGCGCCTGCGCGCGCAAGGGCCGGTGCTCACCTATTCCGTGGCCTGCGCTTCTTCGTCCATCGCCATCGCCGAAGCGGCCAAGGCGGTCGAGCGCGGCGAGGTGGACATCGCCATCGCGGGCGGCAGCGAAGCGCTGATCGTCGAAGGCGTGGTGCTTGCGTGGCAGGCCATGCAGACGCTGGCGAGCTTCGAGCCCGGCCAGGCCGCACGCGCCGTGCGCCCCTTTGCCAGCGACCGCAGCGGCTTCGCACTGGGCGAAGGCGCCGCCTTTCTGGTGCTCGAATCGGCCGCGCACGCCGAACGGCGCGGTGCGCGCAGCCATGCGCGCCTGGCCGGCTGGGGCAGCAGCTGCGATGCGACCCATCTCACCAAGCCGGACGTTGCGGGCCAGGCGCGCGCATTGCGCTCGGCACTTCAGAAGGCCGGCCTGCAGCCCGAAGAAGTCGGTTACTGCAATGCCCACGGCACCGCCACGCGCATCGGCGATGCCGTCGAATGCGAGGCGCTGACCGAGGTGTGGGGCAATGCGATCGACATGCTGCGCGTGAGTTCGACCAAGGCGCTGCACGGGCACTTGCTTGGCGCCTCAGGCGCCCTGGAAGCCGTGGTCACCGTGCTCGCGCTGAGCCGGCGCGCGGTACCGCCCAATGCGCACTGCGAGGCGGTCGATCCGGCATGCAGGCTGAATCTCGTGCACGAGGGCGACACCGCCGCGCCGGGGCTCGAGGCCGCGATCAGCAGTTCTTTCGCCTTCGGCGGTTCGAACTCGGTGCTGGCATTCGCGCGCTGACGATCGCGCCTGCCGTTCGACCCCGCTGTCCTCAGATCATTCCACCATTGATCGAGATCACCTGCCCGGTGATATAGGCCGCGTCGTCGCTCGCCAGGAAGCCGGCCAGCGCAGCCACCTCCTCCGGCTTGCCGGCGCGCTTGAGTGGCACCAATTGCTGCACCATGGCGGCGTCGAACGACGCATCGGCCATGGGCGAGGCGATGATGCCCGGCGCGATGGCATTGACCGTCACACCGCGCGATCCCACTTCCAGCGACAGCGCCTTGGTCGCACTGTTCAGCGCGCCCTTGGCCGCCGCGTAGTTGACCTGGCCGCGATTGCCGGTGAGCGCCGCCACCGACGAAATGTTCAGGATGCGGCCCCAGCGCGTGCGCAGCATGGGCAGCAGCAACGGCTGCGTGACGCGGAAGAAGCCGTTGAGCGACACGTCGATGACCTTGTGCCACTGCTCGGCGCGCATGCCCGGCAGCACGGCGTCGTCGTGCACGCCAGCGTTGTTGACGATGACCTGAACCGCCCCGCCGGCCAACATCGCCGCGCAACCGGCGGCCGTGGACTCGTCGCTGCGCAGGTCGAAGACGTGGCATTCGGCAGTACCGCCAGCCGCCGTGATGGTGGCGGCAAGCGCCTGGATGGCGTCGGGGCGGGAACTCGCGTGCAGCAGCAAGTGGGCACCGTCGCGTGCCAGCCGCTGGGCGATGGCGGCGCCCAGTGCACCGCTGGCGCCGGTGACCAGCGCGCGTTTTCCGGAAAGGCTCATGAGGAAAGGACTTTCGTTTCTGGCAAGGGCGTATTCAGCACGACGACCGCGCGGCCCTCGGCCACGGTTGAACCACCTGCCTCGTTCACGTTGAATTCGTAGAGCACCTGGCGTGCATCCCCCGACAGCCGCCGGGCATGCACCTGCAGGTCGCCGGACAGCGTGTCGAGCCGCGCGACCCACAGGCGCACGTTGCGCGCGCTCGCCAGGAATCCGGCCGACGGCGGTGCACCCTCGGTCGCAAGCAGGCCGCCGTGCAGCGCCATGGCCTGCGCGGCGTATTCGATGGCGTTGGGCGCGAGCAACCCGCTCGCCGTGCGCAGCGGGTTGTCGGGTGCAAGGTGCGTGCGGGTGCTGCAGTGGATGGCTTCGGCGTCCCAGCGCACCAGCCGATCGAGCAGGCACATGGTGCCGCTGTGCGGAATGCGCGCGGCAATGCCTTCGCGCTCGAGCGTGGCGGGTTCGAACGACAGGGTCATGGCGTTCATGCAGCCCGCCGGTCGGCGACCAGCAGCACGTTGGCGAACGGCGTGCCCGCGCTCATCGGCACGGGCTGCACGTCGAAACCCAGACGGTGCAGCAGCGCCACCCAATCGGCCAGCGGCCGGCCCCAGGTCGGCGACACGCGGTGTCCACGCACGCGCGTGACCATGCGGTCGACCCACTGGCTGATGGCGAAACCGCGCCGGTCCTGCATGTCACCGACGCGCAGCAGCAGGCGGCCGGTGCCCGGTTCGAGCGCATCGCGCACACGGCGCAGCACGGCTTCCTGTGCATCGAGGTCGACGTAGTGCAGCACGTCGAAAATCACCACCAGGTCGCTGGCCGGGAGTTCGGCGCGACACATGTCGCCACAGACGAAGCGCGGCGTCGGCGCGATGTGGCCCACAAGCGCCTCTGCCCGTGCCACGTCGCGGGGCATGAGTTCGATGCCGGTGTACGCCGCCGCGCTCGGCGTTGCAGCCCAGTCGGCAGGCCAGCGGCCTTGGCCCTGCATCGTGGTCATCGACGCCAGCAGGCTCGCGAAGATGCCCTGCCCGCAGCCGATGTCGAGCACGCGTTGCCGATGCGCGCCGATGAGGCCGCGCTGTATCAGGCCGCGAAATACCGGGTCGTAGCCGAGCTTTCCGCGGGCGAAATGCCAGGCGAATCGCCCGGTCTTGCGGTATGGCGCGGTCGCTGCATCGAGCAGGTGGCGCCAGGCAGCGTCGGGATGATTGGAAGGGGAAGACGAAGACGAGGCGTTCATTTCACTCCTGGGGCCAGGGCCTGGGGCAAGGTCACGGCGCGCAGGCCGGCGTCGGCAAAGCGCTGCAGCAGCGGCGGCAGCACTTCGAGGATCACGGGCACGCCCGCGGCCATGCGCGCGGCATTGCCGTCGTGCAGCAGCAGGATGTCACCAGGCGCCAGATCCTTGCAAAGACGTGCAAGGACGCGAGCGGGATCGGCCTCGCGGGTGTCGAAGCCGCGGCGCGTCCAGCTGACCAGCACCAGGCCCAGGCGGTGCAGCACCGGCGCGAGAAATGGGTTGCGCAGCCCCGCGGGCGCGCGAAAACAGGTGGGCTGCTCGCCCGTGACGGCCTCCAGCATCTGCTGCGCGCGGACGATCTCGCGCGCATAGCCGCGCGGCCCGAGCAGCGAAAAGTTGTGGCGATGCTGCGCGGTGTGGTTCTGGATGCTGTGGCCCCGAGCGACGATCTCGCGCGCCAGCGCCGGATGCGCCGCCACGCGGTCTGCGATGCAGAAAAAGGTGGCACGCTGGCCATGCGCGTCGAGCAGGTCGAGCACCTGCGGGGTCACCGCCGGGTCGGGCCCGTCGTCGATGGTCAGCGCCACCTCTTGCCGCGCCGCCGATGCCGCAGGCAATCGCGTGACGTTGCTGCCCAGCCAGTGGCTGCGCGGCGCCAGGCCGATGCCGGTGATGAGCGCGTGGTTCAGCACCACGGCGGCCAGCGCCCAAGGCCACGCACCGGGCACCAGCAACGCGACAGCCAGCGCGCCCGCGTGCAGACCGATGCTCACAATCACCAGGCGCGGCAACGGCCACTTGCCCGCAGGCAGGGCGGATCGGGTGGCAGCAGGAGCGATCGTCGGCGGCATGCGGGCGTTGTAACTCAGTTCTTCGGTGCGGCGCGCATCACCCCGCTGCGCATGAAGGCTGCCGACAGCAACAGCGCCAGCAGCGCGCCGGGCGCCACGATGCGGCCGATGGACGACAGCGCCGGAATGTCCGAGATCGCGATCAGCCCGAAGGACACGACGGTCGTCAGGTTCGCCAGCATGAGCGAGGCCAGCGTGTCCTCGTCGGCACTGCCTGTCTGCTGCAACTGATCGAAGAAGAGCGCGTAGTTCGAGCCCACGGCCACGATGAGCAGCAGCCCGACCAGGTGCAGGATGCCCAGCGGCACGTCGAGCACGGCCATGCCGCCGAGCGTGAGCACAACGGCCAGCAGCAGCGGCTGGCATACCGCCACGAGCCGGCGCGGCGAACGCAGGTAGATGCCCAGCAGCACCACGACCGCCAGGGCGCCCAGCATCACCTGGACGAAGGCGTCGTGCAGGTAGCGCGTGTAGAGGCTGCCGAGCTCGCGGCCGATGTCCACCACCTGCACTTCGGGCAGCGATGCCAGAGCGGCCGTGAGTTGCGCGGCATCGAAGCTGTCAGTGGTGTGCAGCGGCATCAGTGCCGACCAGCCGCCACCGGGCCGCTCGTAGAACAGCGCGTTCACCACCGGACCCAGCGGGCCGTCGATCAGTGCATCGCGCGCGAATGGTGGTTGCGTGCGCGCCGCATCGACGGCGGCGATGAACGGCTCGAAGCGCGCGGGCTGCAGCGGCATGCCCTGCATGGCCTCGCCCAACCGCGTGCGCAGCGTGGCGGCGTCGGGCAGGCTGGCGGTGCGCGCCTGCTGCATGGCCGTGCTTGGCAAGAGGCGTGTGACGCTCTCGTAGCCGCTCAACTGGCCGCTCTCCACCAGCGCGTCGAGCTTTCGACCGGCGGCCTCGGCCGCACGCAGCACCGCCTGCGCGTCGGCGGCCTGCACCACGACCAGCGTGCCGCCATCGCTTGCGCCGATGTCGGCGCGCAGTTGCGCGTCGAGCGTCTGCGACGCTTTCGAGATCGGGCTCATGTCCGAAAGGCTCGCGCGCCAGAGCTGACCACCCTGCCACGCCAGCATGCCGACCGCGCCGACGGACAGCGCCACGAAAACCCAGCGCAGCCTCGGCATGGCCATGACGATGCCACCCGCCATGCGCGCCATGTGGCGGCGCATGCCGATGCCGGTGGCACCGTCGGGCGCCAGCACGGGCAAGCCGTGGCGCGTCGCGAGCGCCGCGGCCACCAGCCCGGCGATGGAAAACACGCCCAGTTGCGCCAGACCCGGAAAGCCAGAGAACAACAGCGCAGCGAAACCGCAGACCGAAGTCAGAAGTCCCAGGCGCACCGTCGGCCAGTTCTGGTCACGCCAGCGCTGCCAGCCGGTGCCGGCCACCGCGGCGCCGCGGGCCTGGATCAGGTAATAGATGGCGTAGTCGACGGTCTCGCCGATGAGCGTGCTGCCAAAGCCCATGGTCAGGCCATGCACCGAACCGAAGACGAGCGCCACGGCGGCGGTACCGACCACCACGCCGGTGAGCACGGGCAGCAGCGCGATCACGAGCGCGCGCGGCGATGCAAAGGCCAGCAGCAGCAAACCGCCCATCACCAGCGCGCCGACCACGGCCAGGTGGATCGCCTCGCCCTTGATCTTGTCGCGGCTCTGGACCGAGAACACCGGTGCGCCGCTCAGCAGCAGCCGCGGCGCGTCCGCGCCCATGCCCATGCCCTGCGTGCCCCGCATACCCTGCGTGATGCGGTCGAACTCGGTCTGCACCCGCGCCACCGCCGCGCCCTGCGCATCGATGTCGCTGCCCGACGCCTTGGTGGTCGCCAGCAGCATGGCGCGCGGTGCGCTGCGCGATGCCCAGACGCCCTCCTCGCTGCGCGGCGAACTGGCCGGGATCAGGCCTTCGGCGATGCGCTGCGTCTCGCCGGTCGGGTCGCGCTCGAGCAGCGGCTTGACGATGTTGCCGGCCGGCGTGCCCAGCAGCGACAGTGTGTCGTAGATCGCGTCGCGCAGGCCGTTCACGCTGAAACGCTCGGGGCCGACCTCGGGCGACAGCTGGTAGCGGTGATCGAACACGAAGGTGCCGGCTTCCTGCAGTTCGCTGGTGTCGCCGTTCTGCACCTGCTCGTACAGGCCGCTCTCACGCATGGCCTTCCCGAGCGCGCGCGACACGTCGGCGCGTTGCGCGGCATCTCTGCCACCCTCCACACCCAGCATCAGCGTGCGCGATGCCACGCCGCTCTGCAGCTGTTCGATGAGCACGCGTTGCCGCGCGTCGGGACTCGCCGGCAGGAAAGCCGACAGGTCGGCGCTGAATTGCGTGCGCGAGACGATGCCCGCCGCCGCCAGCACCACGGCCAACCAGAGCAGCAGCACCAAGGTGCGCCGGCCACGGGTCGGGCCGGCGGTCATCGCTTGGGCGTGATGGTCATGACCGATCGGTCGCCGCCGCGGAACTCCATTTCCACGCCCAGCACCTCGCCTGCCTTGCCGACCAGGCGCAATGAAGCGACCTGCGACGACAGGCGGCCGTCCTTGGGACTCAGGTCGAGCGCCCATTCGGCTGGCGCACCCGACAGCCGTGTGTCGAAATAACGGTCCAGCACCGCGCCGTTGCCCGCCAGCGTGGCGCGCATGGCTTCGACCAGGCCCAGCAACTCGGGCACGCTGTCGAGCGTCATGGTGCGGCTGCGACCACCGCGCGACAGCGTGAGGTTGTTGCCGTCGACCGCCATGGTCTCCGGCCGCGGCGTGAGGGTGCGGCGGATCAGCTGGTCCGGCGCAGTGAAGCTGAGCGTGCCGCTGGCGGCCAGCGGGCCGTCGACGCCGCGCACGTAACGCTGTTCGGTGAAATTGGCCTCGCCCTGCTTCTGGCGCGCGAGCAGGCCCATCAGCTCCGGTAGATCGAAAGCCCAGGCGGGCGCGGCGGTGCACAGCAGTGACAGCAGCATCGCGCGCAGTTGCAGGCGCGTGGTGCGCAAACCGCGGAGGGCGCGCAGGGGATGCAAGGCGCGCTCAACGTGCATCTTCAAGCCAGAAATCATGGAAGTTGAACCAGTTGTAAGGGTATTGACGGCACAGGCCTTCAAGCCGCGCGACATAGGCTTCGATCGCTTCGCGGATGCGGCGTTCCCGCGCCGCCGGGTCGGTGAGCCGTTCGCTGAAGTCGGCCAGCGGCTCGAAGCGCACGTCGTAGCGCGCGCCCCCTGCGTAGAGACCCGCCATGAAGAACACCTTGCGGCGCAACAGCGCAGCCAGGCGAAACGGTCCGTCGTTGAAAGTGGCAGGCTGCCCGAGGAATGGCAGCACGACGTTGCTGCCACGCTGCTGGGCGGGCTGGTCTTCGGCGCCAGGCAGCGTGCGATCGGCGAGCATGCCGCCCAGACCCCCGCTGTCGAGCCAGTCGCGCAATTCCAGCATCGAATGCGGCCGGCCCAGCGCGATGACGTGCGGGCGCATTTCTGGCAAAGCGATGGCGTCGAGCACCGACACGATGCGCTGGGCGTTGCCGGTGAACATCAGCATCGCCAACCGCAAGGCATCGTTCGCAGCCACGCCGTCGTCCTGCTTTTGCTGTCGGCACGCCCCCATCGCCTCGAAGCTGCCCATGTGCGCCCCCAGCATGAAGGCGCCACGCCCCGCCGTCACCTCGGCTTCGACAGGCGCCTGCCCGCTCACCCGAACGTCGAACAGGTCCATGCGTCCGCGCAGGAAATAGATGCGGTCGAGCACCGTCGAGGCGAAGGCATGCAGCAGCCGGTAGCCGTCGCCCCACCCTGCCTGCGGACCGATGGCGCGAAACAGGTAGCGCTTGATGTGGCGCCGCGCGGTCGGCGAAAAGAGCAGGAAGTAGAGGCTGATCGGATGCAGCACCAGCCGCGTGACGGGCCGACCCAGACTCAGCGCCATCCACACGATGAAGCGCAGGGCGAGCATGTTGCTGCGCTCGGGCGCCCGCGCCCATTCGGCCTGGTCGGTGGCTGCGCCCTTGGCTGCCGGATGGGTCATGCGCGCTCCTGGCCAGCCGTCCATCGGCCGCTGGCCGCCACCACGTCGCCGCAACGCACCTCGAAGCGCACGCCCCGCGACGCGCTTGCTTCGGGATGCAGCTCGATCGTCAGCGCATCGCCCGGTCGCACAGGCGCAAGAAATTTGACGGCAGCCAGCGTAGGTTGCGCGCCCAGCCGCGCCGACACCGCGGGCACGCGCCGCGCCGCTTCCATCACCTCGGAGAGCAGCAGCGCGCCAGGCAGCAGGGGCTGGCCCGGAAAGTGGCCGGCGAACGCCGGATGATCGGCGGGCACCTCATGGTGCAGGCTGACGGGCGTGTCGTCGGCAGCTAGCTGCGACAGCGCGAATTCGCGCAGCGCGCGCGCCGTGAGCTTGCCCGTGCCTTCACGCGGAAGCGACGCAACCTGCACCACGCGGCGCGGCACGAACACGGCTTCCAGCCGCTCTCGCAGTGCGCCGACGATGTCTGCAGTCCTCAGCGTGGGCGCGACGACGAAGGCGATGGGCCGCACCACGCCGTCGGTGACATCGTCGGGCAACCAGAAGGCGCCGTCCTCGATACCCGCGATGCTGTTCAGGTGGTAGTTCAGGTGGCCGAGCGAACTGCGCTTGCCAGCCACGTGGATCAGGTCGTTGGAGCGGCCGAAAAGACGAAAGCGCCGGTCGTCGAGCAGTTCCAGCACGTCGGCCATGGCCGTGGGCTCGGGCATGAAGTCGCCGCTGAACACGAAGCGCTCGCCGCCATCGGCGGCCGGCTGCGCTTCGACGCGGATCTCGCCGAAGGTCTCCCACACATCGCTCGCAGTAGGCCGGCGCGCCGCGACCTGGCCCGACTCGGTGCTGCCGTAGATCTCGATGAGCATGCCCCCGGTGGCCGCTTCGGCTTGCGCGGCAAGCTGCGGCGACAGCGGCGCCGTCGCCGACAGGATGAGGTCGACGGGCGGCAGCGCCAAGCCCGACAGGATGAGCGTCTTCAGGTGGAAGGGCGTGGTGACCAGTGCCCGGGGGCGTGGCACCGAAGCCAGCGCGCGCACGATGTCCGCCGGAAAGAACGGCCGGCCGCTGTCGAAGGCCGCGCCGCCCACCATGGCGAGCAACGCCGTCGATTCCAGCCCATAGCTGTGCTGCACCGGCACCGTTCCGACCAGCGTCATGCCTTCGAGCGAGGTCCGCCCGAGCATGCGTGCCAGCGTTCCGATGGCCGCCGCCACGTCGCCCACCAGCGTGGCCCACGTTTTCGCGTGCGGTTGCGGCACGCCGGTGGAACCGGAGGTGAGCAGGCTGACCGCGTGTTGCGTGCCGGGAATCGAAGGCACGGCAGCGTGCTGCCCCGACGCATCCGTTCGCTCGATCAGCACCTTGTTCATGCCGGGCGTCGGCAGCGTCGGCTCGTCGGTCACCGCGATCGTGCCGCCCGCCGGATCGCACAGCCGCGCCAGCGTGTCGGCGCGCGCGTCCGGTGGCAGCAGGCTTGCAACGCCACGCGCCATCGCAGCGCCCAGCGCCACGGCAAACGCGTAGCGGTCGTTGCACAAGTTGACCACGGCACCCTGTGCCGGCATCAGGGGCGCCTGGGCAGCCACGTCGGCCAGGAAGGCGTGGCCGCTGATCGGCACGCCATCGCGCCAGGCCAAGGGCGCCGCCAGATCGCGCGCGCGCAGCAAGGGCAATAGATCGGCAGTCGTGCCGTTGGCCGCATCCGCCGCGGGTTTCGATTGCGATTGCGTGTGCGTCTTCGATTGCCGATCGAAGCTCATGGCCGGCCCTGCTCTGCGGACTGCACGTTCGGACCGGTGCCATAGAAGGCGCGCACGGCGTCGATCAGCCGGGTGCGCTCGAATTCAGGATGGATGCGGTAGCGCAGCAAGTGCTCGCCAATGAACAACGCGCCCGCCGACAGGGGCGTCAGCAGGTTGGCGAACAGCGACCAGATGCTGAACGGCAAGAAGGCGTAAATCGCCAGAGACAACACGACCATGACCGCGAAATACGCCGTCCACACCTGCGTCAGGTGCGTCGTGTAGATGCGCATGGCCGGCGACAGCGGGTGAATGCGCTGCGCGAACTGGCCGATCAGCGGCAGACGGTCGGGCCGCAAGGTGGCGCCGAACCAGCTGCACAGCACGGCGTGGATGCCCGCATGCTGCAGCACGTAGAGCCGGTCGGGGTTGCCCGCATCGCCGCGCAGCACCAGCACGAAGGCCAGCACGCCCAGCACGCCGGTCGTCCAGAGACCCGGCAAGCCGAAGCGGCTTCCGGCCAGGCCGAAGATGCTCAGCCACAGCGGCACCAGCAGCACCACGACGGCCCAGGGCGCCGACGCGTGGTAGACCATCATCCAATGCGAAAGACCGGCATAGATCGCGCCGCCGACCAGCAGGAGCGCCATGCGCCAGCGCGACATTCAGGTTGTGGCGCGATGCTGCGCAACGTGCGACGCGAGGCTGCGCAGCGATTGGAAGATCTGCTGGTTGCGCTCGTCGTCGGAGCGCAACTGGAAACCGTAACGGCGTGAAACTTCCAGCGCCACCTCGAGGATGTCGATGGAATCGAGGCCGAGGCCTTCGCCATACAACGGCGCGTCGGGCGCGATGTCGGCAGGAGCGACCTCCAGATTGAGCGATTCGACCAGCAGGACAGCCAGCTCTTGCTCGAGGGGCGTCTGTTCAGGCGCGTCGCCAACGGCGGGAATGGGGGGCTGGGCAGTCGATGACACAGGAACTCCTGAAACTTTTCACGGAACGTCGCGTAGGGCCGCGGATTATAGGAGGGCGGCTTGGATAGACTGATCGCCCCGTCACGAACCCGACACGCACATGGCCGAACCCCTCCTGATTGCACGCCACGGCGGCACCGAATGCTTCCTGCTGCCCGAGCTGGCCAACCGCCACGGGCTGATCACCGGGGCGACCGGTACCGGCAAGACGGTCACGCTGCAGACCCTGGCCGAGCAGCTCTCGGGCATTGGCGTGCCGGTGTTCATGGCCGACGTCAAGGGCGACCTGACCGGCATCAGCCAGCCTGGGCAGATCGGCGCCAAGCTGGCCGCCACCCTGAAGGAACGCGGCATCGAGCCCCCCGCGCCGCTGGCCTGCCCCGTCACGCTGTGGGACGTGTTTGGGGAACAGGGGCACCCGGTGCGCGCAACCGTCTCGGACATGGGTCCGCTGCTGCTGGGCCGCATGCTCGACCTGAACGACACGCAGGCCGGCGTGCTCAACATCGTCTTCAAGATCGCCGACGACAACGGCCTCCTGCTGCTCGACCTGAAAGACCTGCGCGCGATGCTGCAGCACGTGGGCGAGAACGCGAGCCAGTTCACCACCGAGTACGGCAACATCAGCTCGGCCAGCGTGGGCGCGATCCAGCGCGGCCTGCTGCAGATCGAAACCCAGGGCGGCGGCAGCTTTTTCGGCGAGCCGATGCTCAACATCGCCGACTTCATGCAGACGGTGGCCGGACGTGGCGTGGTCAATATCCTCGCGGCCGACAAGCTGATGAATTCACCGCGGCTCTACGCGACCTTCCTGCTGTGGATGCTGTCCGAGCTGTTCGAACAATTGCCTGAAATCGGCGACCCCGAGCAGCCCAAGCTGGTGTTCTTCTTCGACGAGGCGCACCTGCTGTTCAAGGACGCACCCAAGGCGCTGGTCGAGCGCATCGAACTGGTGGTGCGGCTGGTGCGTTCCAAGGGCGTGGGCGTGTACTTCGTCACCCAGAATCCACTGGACATTCCGGATTCGGTACTGGCGCAGCTGGGCAACCGCGTACAGCACGCGCTGCGCGCCTTCACGCCGCGCGACCAGAAGGCCGTCAAGGCCACAGCCACCACCATGCGACCCAAGCCCGGTCTCGACATCGAAGCGGCGATCACCGAGCTCGCGGTGGGCGAGGCGCTGGTGAGCTTCCTCGATGCCAAGGGCCGCCCCACGATCACCGAGCGCGTGTTCGTGCTGCCACCGGGAAGCCAGCTCGGCCCGATCACACCGGCGCAGCGCCAGCAACTGGTGGCCGGTTCGCTGGTGGCGGGCGTCTACGAAAAGACGATCGACCGCGATTCGGCCTACGAAAAGCTCAAGGGTCGCGCCGAGGCAGCGCCCGATGCGCCGCCAGCCGCGGCAACGACCGCCAAGCCGGGCAGCACCGCGCCGGCCTCCGCCGACGCAGGCGGCGGGCTGATGGGCAACATCAACGACCTGCTGTTCGGCTCGACCGGGCCGCGCGGCGGCAAGCGCGACGGCCTGGTGCAGACCATGGCCAAGTCGGCCGTGCGCACGGTGGGCACGAGCGTTGGCAAGGAGATCCTGCGCGGCGTGCTGGGCGGGATCTTCGGCGGCAAGAAGGGCCGCTGACGCCCTTGCGCCGGCGCCGACCTATGCAGCCGCCGGCGCCGTAGGAATCGCCAGTCCTGCGATCACCGCCGGCCGCGCCACGAACGCGGCCAGTGCGCGCTGCACGTGCGGGAAGTCGGCGAAGCCCACCAGGTCGCCGGCTTCATAGAAGCCGACCAGGTTGCGTATCCAGGGGAAAGTGGCGATGTCGGCGATGCTGTAGCCGCCGCCGAGGATCCATTCGCGCTCGGCCAGACGGGCGTCGAGCACGCCCAGCAGCCGCTTCGACTCGGCCACGTACCGGTCGCGCGGACGCTTGTCTTCGAAGTCCTTGCCGGCGAACTTGTTGAAGAAGCCGAGCTGGCCGAACATCGGGCCGATGCCGCCCACCTGGAACATCACCCACTGGATCGCCTCGTAGCGACCTGCTGCGTCGGCCGGAATGAACTTGCCCGTTTTCTCGGCCAGGTACAGCAGGATGGCGCCCGACTCGAACAGCGCCAGCGGCTTGCCGCCCGGCCCGTCCGGATCGAGGATCGCGGGAATCTTGTTGTTCGGGTTGAGCGACAGGAACTCGGGCGACAGCTGCTCGTTGCTGCCGAAGTCGACGCGGTGCGGCTCGTAGGCCACGCCGGTCTCCTCCAGCATGATCGACACTTTCACGCCGTTGGGCGTGGGCAGGGAATACAGCTGCAGGCGCTCGGGATGCGCAGCGGGCCATTTGCGGGTGATGGGGAATTCGGAAAGATCGGTCATGGGGAAATCCTCGGACGCCGTCACGGCGGGCGTCATCCAGTGAATGTAGCGCCGCGGCGGGTTTTCTGTATGACGCGTGGACTTGTTCGTCCTGCAGCCAAGGCGCCCTGCGCGGCCGTCTTATCGACTCGCCCCGCGAAGAAAAATCTCTATGGGCAGCAGGTGCGCCGGCACGTTGAGCGCAGGCGCATGACCGCAGTCGGGCACCTCCAGCACGTCGAGCAGGCCCAGGCTGCCGGGGCCGCGCGTGCGCATGGCGGCGACCGTTTCGGGCCGCACCAGGTCGGACTCGGCGCCACGCAGGCACAGCACCGGCACGTCGATCGCGTCGTAGTGCGGCCAGATCAGGTAGTCGTTGTCGTGTGCGGTGAACTGCCGAACCATGGCAGGGTCGTAGTGCGGCGTCACGCGGCCGTCGGGCAACCGCCGGGTCGACGTTTCGGTGAGTCGCCGCCATTGGGCGGCGCTCAGCCAGCCATAGGGCTTGTAGACCGTCCGAAAGAAAAGCTCCAGCTCGGCCACGGTGTCGAAGGCCGGCGGGCTGCCCGCATACGACTTGATGCGCTCGATGGCAACCGTGGCCAGTTCGGGTGCGTTGTCGTTGAGCACCAGGCTCTGGATACGCGCCTTCATGCGCGGCTCGAACAGTCCCGATGCGCACACCATGCCGATGGCGCCGCCCATCGAGGTGCCCACCCAGTGCACGCGCACCAGGCCGAGCCTGTCGCACAGCGCCTCGGCCAGCCGGGCGTAGAAGGACAACCGGTACTCCTCGTCGGGCAGCGGGCTCCACTGGCTCAGCCCGCGGCCCAGCGTGTCAGGGCAGATCACGCGAAAGCCACCCGCCGACAAGTGGTCGGCCAGCTCGTCCATGTCGCGGCCCGTGCGCGCCAAGCCGTGCCAGGCGATGACCACGTCGCCGTCGCGCGGACCCCAGTCCATCCAGTGGATCTCGCGGCCCAGCAACTGGGCGTAGTTCGATGTCGGCACGTTCATGTCCTCTGGATGCCATGCCTGGACTGGCGGGCGGCAATGGTGATGCGTTGCATGCGAATGAAGCGGCGTTTTCTCAGGGCGATTCTCAGGGCGTTTTTCATGCGGCGGCCCGTGCACGCAGGCGGCCGACGACACCGGTCGGAAAGTAATACACCGACAGCACGAACAGCACGCCCAGCCACAGCAACCAGCGGTCGGGCGACAGCAACGCGGCCAGCCAGGGCAGTCCGCTCGCGGCTTCGCTGCCAAGGCGCAGCAGGTCCTGCAGGTAGCTCTGCGCCACCACGAAGAGCGTTGCGCCGATCACCGCGCCGTAGATGGTGCCCATGCCGCCGATCACCACGATCAGCAGCACGTCGATCATGATCTCGAAGCTGAGCGAGGTGTCGGGGCCGTTGTAGCGCAGCCAGATGGCCAGCATGGCACCCGCCAGCGTGGCGAACAGCGCCGACAGCACCGCGGCCGTGGTCCGGTAGACCACCACGCGGTAGCCGATGGCTTCGGCGCGAAATTCGTTCTCGCGGATCGCCTGCAGCACACGGCCGAAGGGCGAGTTCACGATGCGCAGCAGCGCCAGCACCAGCACCACTGCAGTGACGAACAGCAGGTAATAGCACAGCAGGCGGCCATCCAGCGACACGCCGAGGAAGGGCTCTTCGCTGAACTCGAAGCTCGGCGAGATCAGCTCGGGCAGCTTGAACGTGAGGCCGTCTTCGCCGCCGGTGAAATCCGACAGTTGCGAGGCCAGCGTCTGGAAGGCCGCGGCCACGGCCAGCGTGATCATCGCGAAGAAGATGGCACGCACCCGCAGCGAAAACAGACCGATGGCGAAAGAAAGCACCAGCGACACGAGAAGCGACGCACCCAGGCCCACCAGCAGCGCGCCCCAACCGGCGCCCAGGCGCGTGGCCGCGATCGCCACGCCATAGGCCCCGATGCCGAAGAACATCGTGTGCGCGAAGCTCACGATGCCGGTGTAGCCCAGCAGCAGGTCGAAGCTGGCGACCAGCACAATGAACACCAGCACCTTTGCGGCCACGCTGAGCGCCTTCACGCCCGGGAAGACGAAGGGCGCGAAAGCCAGGCCGATGGCCAGCAGCACCAGCAGCAGCGCCAGCGGGCGACTGCGCGGCATGTCGTTGGAGAAGAGTCGTTTCAGGAAGAACATGACGTCGGCATCCTCAACGGTTCGCCACGGGATAGACGCCCTGCGGACGCCACAGCAGCACGGCGACCATCAGGAAGATGCTCGCGAACTGGGTCAGCGTGGGCACGAGAAAGCCGACGTAGTTGTTCATCAGGCCCACCAGCAATGCGCCCAGCAGCGCACCGCCGGTCGAGCCCAGGCCGCCGATGATGATCACGATGAAGATCAGCACGTTGACCTGTGCACCCATCTGCGGCACCAGGTTCTGCTGGAACAGTCCCCACATCACGCCGCCCAGCCCCGCCAATGCGCTGCCGACCACGAACACGCCCACGAACAGGCGCCCGATGCGGTAGCCCAGCGACTCGACCATTTCGCGATCCTGCACGCCGGCGCGGATCAAGAGGCCGATCTTGGTGCGGCCCAGCGTCCAGGCCAGCAGGCCGAACACCACCAGACCCACCGCCACGGCCAGCAGCCGGTACTTGCCGATGGCCGCGTCCGCGACGAAGACCGAGCCGCGCAGCGCCTCGGGCAGTGGCAACGGAATCTGCGCCGGCCCCCAGATCACCTTGATCAGTTCCTCGCCGATGATCATGCCGCCCATCGTGATGAGGATCTGCTTGAGATGCTGTCCGTACACCGGCCGCACGATGAAGCGCTCGAACGCCAGCCCCACGGCACCGGCCACCAGCATGGCGACCAGCATGGCGGGAAACACGGCAAGCAGGTTGCGCCAGAGCTCGCCGGAACCCGTCCAGTCCCCCATCAGCCCCAGCACGCTGCTCGCCACGAAGGCGCCCAGCGCGATGAACACGCCATGCCCGAAGTTCAGGACGTCCATCAGGCCGAAGATCAGCGTCAGGCCCGAGGCGATGATGAAGATGATCATCCCCATCGCGAGGCCCGCGACGGTGAGCGTGAGCCAGGTCGAGAGCGAGCCGGTCAGCGGCAGCGCGACGAGCGCGAGCACAGGCACCAGCGCCAGCGGCTTCCAGTCGAAGTCGGATGTCAGAAGACTCATAGCGCCAGTCCCAGCAGCGACTGCTGCAGTTGCAAATCGGCCGAGAAGGCGGCCATGCTGCCGCTGTGCACCACGCGGCCGTTGTCCATGACGGCCACCGTGTCGCCCAGCCGTTCGGCAAAGTGGATGTTCTGTTCCACCAGCAGGATGGTCACGCCCTGCCCCTTGAGCTCGGCGAAGGCGTCGATCATGTTGTTGATGATGGCCGGCGCCAGGCCCTTGCTGGGCTCGTCGATGATGAGCAGCTCGCGCGGCTCGACGATGGCGCGCGACACCGCCAGCATCTGCTTTTGCCCACCCGAAAGCTTGCCCGCCGGATGGTTCCAGAACTTCTGTACGGCCGGGAACAGCCTGAAGATCCACTGGAGCCGCGCATCGTCGAGCTGGTCCGCGGTGCGTGCGGAACGCGCGGCCAGCAGCATGTTTTCCTTGACCGTCAGGTCCGCGAAGATGCCCATGTTCTCGGGCACGTAGGCAACACCCAGTTCGGCGATCTGCGGCGTGCGGGCCGCAGTGATGTCGTGGGTGCCCAAGCGCACGCGACCCTGCGACGCATGCCACAGGCCCATGATGGTCCGCAGCGTGGTGGTCTTGCCCGCCCCGTTGCGCCCGAGCAGCATGGTCAGCTGGCCGCGCGGCACGGCCAGGTCGACGCCGTGCAGGATGTGGTACGCGCCGATGTGCGTCTGCACGCCTTCCAGCGTCAACAGCGGTTCTTGATTCATGGTTTTTCTCCTTCCCCCGTGCGGGGGAAGGCCGGGATGGGGGCGGGCACATGCCGCAAAGCGTCCTTGGCGCCAGCCGAAGGCAAGCCGAGGTAAGCTTCCTGCACGATCGGCGAAGCGATCACCTCGGCGGGCTCGCCGTCGGCCACCAGCGTGCCGTTGTGCAGCACGATGATGCGGTCGGCCAGTTCGCGCACCACGTCCATCTTGTGTTCGACGAGAAGGATGGTCTTGGTCTTGTCCTGCTTGAGTTTGCGGATCAGGTCGAGGATCACCGGCGCCTCGGCCGTATGCATGCCCGCCGTCGGCTCGTCGAACATGAAGACCTTCGGCTCCAGCGCCATCAGCAGCGCGACCTCCAGCTTGCGCTGGTCGCCGTGTGGCAGGCTGGCCACGGTGGCGTGCGCCTTGGCCTGCAGCGCCACGTCTTCCAGGATGGCGTCGGCGCGCTCGGTGAGTGCGCGATGGTCGCTCCAGATACTCCACAGCTGCAGGCCGCGCCTGTGCGCGCCGACACGCGTCGCCTGCACGGCCAGCCGCACGTTCTCCAGCACCGACAGGTTGGGGAACAGGTTGGTCAGCTGGAAGGCGCGGCCGAGCCCGGCGCGCGTGCGCGCCGACGGCGGCAGGCCCGACAGATCGCGGCCGTCGAGCCGCACGCTCCCGGCGCTCGCCTTGAGCTGCCCGGAGATCAGGTTGAAGTAGGTCGTCTTGCCCGCGCCATTCGGCCCGACGATCGCAGTGAGCGTGCCGGGTGCGAAGGCGCAGGACACCGCGTTGACGGCCACATGGCCGCCGAAGCGGATCGTCAGGTCTTGCGTTTCGAGCATGACGGCCGGATCAGCGCTTGTTGCGGATCGGGATGTCCATTTCTTCTGGCTTGATCTCGTGCACCAGCTCGGGCACCCCCCACGCGAAAGCCGGGTCCACCTTGATCTTGAAGTGGTACATCGACTGCATCGCCTGATGGTCTTCCTTGCGGAAGGTCATCTTGCCCTTGGGCGTGTCGAAGCTCATGCCTTCCATGGCCGTGATGAGCTTGTTGGTGCCGGTGTCGCCGCCGGTCTTCCTGAGCGCGGTCACCACTGCCATTGCCGCCGAGAAACCACCGGCCGTGAAGAAGTCCGGCGGGGTCTTGAACTGCTTGTAGTGGGCCGCCACCAGCGCCTCGTTCACGGGATTCTTCGGAATGCCGAAGTAGTAGTAGGCCGCGCCTTCCATGCCCGGCAGGCTCTTGTAGGCCGACATGGCCGGCAGGATGTTGCCGCCCGTGGCGATCTCGATGCCGTAGCGCTTGAGGTCGAGGTCGACGATCTTGAACGGGTTGCCCGCGCCGGCCCAGACGATCCAGATGATCTTGCGGCCCGGCTGGTCCTTGAGCTTGTCGATCAGCCGTTGCGCGCCAGCGGTGAAGTCGGTGGTGGCAGGCGGCAGGTACTCCTCGTGCACGAGCTTGGCCTTCTTGAGCGCCGAGCCAAAGGCCTTCACGCCATCGCGGCCGAAGGCGTTGTCCTGTGCCAGCGTGGCGACGGTGACGCCGGCCTTGTCGACGGCCACGGCGTTCGAGATCGCGTCCTGCGAACTGTTGCGGCCGGTGCGAAAGATGTACTTGTTCCACTTGTCGCCGGTGATGGAGTCGGCCACCGCGGGCTCGACGATCAGCACCTTCTTGTATTCCTCGGCCACCGGCAGCATGGCCAGCGCCACGCCCGACGCCGTCGGACCGACGGCCAACGCGGCCTTGTCGTCGGCATAGGCGGCGGCCAGCAGCGACTTGCCCAGGTCGGGCTTGCCCTGGTCGTCCTTTTCGAGCACGACGAGCTTCTTGCCATTGACCGTCATGGTTCCGCCGGTGGCGTAGTCCAGACCCATCATCAGGCCGGTCTGGGTCTGCTTGCCGTAGGCCTCGAGCGGGCCGGTCTTGCTGTAGATGTGGGCGATGCGGATTTCATCGGCCTGCGCGCAGGCCGTGTGATGGGCGAACGTGGCGAGGCTGCCGAGGACGGCGGTGGCGACGAGTTGGCGACGGATCATGGTTGTCTCCTGTTGGAATGACTGAATCTTGCACAGGTCATGCCAACTGAAACAGCCTTGATTTCAAAAGGCTTTTCAAATCCTCCAACCACAAAAGACCGACATCCAGACAACCATGCTGTCATTTATTCAGTCAATTGTCCAAATTTTTGGCAGGGTTTACACCGAATTTCGGTTGCCCGAATCGACGCTTGCACGCTCCACCAGGACGGCTTTCCTGCCGTGCCCGACTTCGCGTAGGCGCTCGCCTGCTTCGCGTTTTCGGGCCTGCAAGCCGATTTACGATGCAGCCCTGGCGATCGGGAGGGGCAACGGAATGCCGACGATCCGCCTGATTTTTCTCAAAGGATTTCACATGTACTCCACCAAGCTCCGCACCTTTGCAACCATCACCGCAGTGGCCGCTTGCAGCATGGCTTTCGTCGGCTGTACCACGACCCGTCCGGGTGACACCGGCACGTCCACGTCGTCGCGCACCTCCATCGACGCACAGGTCGACGCGTCGCTGTCCAAGCTGTACGACACCGTGCCCGGCTCGCGTGAGCTGGTTGCCAAGTCGCGCGGCGTGCTGGTGTTCCCCGCCGTCGTCGGTGCCAGCTTCGGCATCGGTGCAGAGTACGGCCGTGGCGCCCTGCGCACCGGCGGCCGCACGCAGGCTTACTACAGCACGACCGCCGGCTCGATCGGCTTCCAGGCGGGTGCACAGTCGAAGGCAGTCATCTACCTGTTCACCACGCAGGAAGCCCTCGACAAGTTCCGCAACAGCAAGGGCTGGACGGCCGGCGCCGATGCCACCGTGGCACTGGCGACCATCGGTGCCAACGGCAGCGTCGACACCAACACCGTTCGCCAGCCCGTCGTCGGCTTCGTGCTGACCAACGTGGGCCTGGAAGCCGGTGTGTCGGTGCAGGGCGCCAAGATCACCGAGATCTCGCTGTAATCCACTGACCCGCTGATGACCCTGGTCACCGACCGGGTCGCTGGACGAGCCGGCTTCGATGCTGCAACCGCAGCGCCGAAGCCGGCTTTTTCACGTCAGGAGGACCCGTCCTTGTCACCCTTGCCGTCCGGGTGCCGGGATGCTTCTGCCGATTCCTTGCGATAGCGCCCCAGATCTCCCAGGCGCAGATCGGCGGGCCACCGGCCCGCATACTTGCTGCGACCCAGGCGCTGGGCGTGATAGATGCCCGTGTGGCCCGAGCAAAGATAGCTCACCGTGCAGGCGACGGCCGCCAGCGGACCGATACCGGGTCCGAACAGTTCCATGGCCATCACGATGGTGGCGAGCGGCGTGTTGGCAGCACCTGCAAATACGGCCACCAGACCGATGCCGGCCAGCATCGAGAACGGCAGGTGCAGCAGCGGCGCCAGCGCATTGCCCAGCGTCGCGCCGATGTAGAAAAGCGGCGTCACCTCGCCCCCCTTGAAGCCCGTGCCGAGCGAAGCCACGGTGAACAGCAGCTTGCCGAGAAAGTCCCACGGTGCCATCGGCGCCTCGAAGGCCTGCACGATGGTCGGGATGCCCAGGCCCAGGTACTTGTGCGCATCGAACTGCGCTGCACCCAGCGCCCACACGGCGCCGGCAATGACCACGCCGCCCAGCACGGGCCGCAAGGGCGGGTAGGCCACGAGGCGCCGGACCAGCCTGCCCAACGCATGCGTCGCCGTCGAGAACACGCGGCCGACGAGGCCGAACGCCACACCCGCCACCGCCACGGCGAACACGCTCCAGAGGCCCAGCGGTGCGATCGCGCCGACCGCGTAGTGCGTGTGGTGCACGCCCCATGCCATGCCGACCCGGTCGGCCACGATGGCCGCCACCAGGCAGGGAAACAGCGCGCGATGGCGAACGTGTCCGATGGCCAACACCTCCAGTCCGAAGATCGCACCTGCCAGCGGCGTGCCGAACACCGACGCAAAACCCGCGCTCATGCCGGCCATGAGCAGGATGCGACGGTCTTCCGGCGTCAGGCGCAAGACGCGCGTGAGCTGGTCGGCCAGCGCGCCGCCCATCTGCACGGCCGTGCCCTCGCGCCCGACCGAGGCGCCGAACAGGTGCGAGATCAACGTGCCGCCGAGCACCAGCGGTGCCATGCGCAACGGCACCACTTTCGTCGGATCGTGGATCTGGTCGATCAGCAGGTTGTTGCCCGCATCGACCGGACGGCCCCAGCGGTGGTACACCCAGCCGACCCCGAAGCCGGCCACGGGCAGCAGCCAGATGATCGCCGGATGCCCCACGCGCCAGCCGGTGGCTGCGTCGAGCGCAAAGAGAAAGAAGGCCGATGCCGTACCGGCCAGCACCGCGACCAGGCTCGCGATGAACAGCCATTTGCCAGTCCAGGACAGGCGCGCGATGAAGTCGAAACGCGGGAGCCTCATGCGCAGTCGTGGCGTGAAGCCTGGTGCGGATCGCCCGCCATCCGGTCATACAGCGTGGCCCGCGAAATGCCCAGCAGCCGCGCCGTCGCGAGCTTGTTGCCACCGGTCGAGGCCAGGGCCGCCGCGATGGCGCGCCGCTCCAGTTCGGCCACCTGCTCGGCCAGCGGCCGCAGCAGGCGCGCCGATTCAGGGCCTTGCTCCACCGGCACCGCCGCCTCGGGCGCATCTATTTTCTCGAGCCCGGTCTCGGCCAGCACGCGCTTGACCTCGGCCGCGTCGATGCGCGTGGCGTCGCTGCGCATGGCGAGCTGCTCGAGCACGTTGCGCAGTTCGCGCGTGTTGCCGCGCCAGT
>Ga0247813_10000093_pt1 | contig 111340 bp, 95 predicted proteins | sample UWRJL169409C1_FD_180719 | JGI IMG/M metagenome (GOLD analysis project Ga0247813, IMG submission 180719) | Plant litter microbial communities from Arlington Agricultural Research Station in Wisconsin, United States - UWRJ-L169-409C-1 | ecosystem: Environmental > Terrestrial > Plant litter >...
TGACATTTAAGCATTAATTCATGAAGCTTTGCAGCATATATTTCAGAGGCTTCTTTTTCATTGTAATCGTTTTCGTCCCATTCGGATATCAAAGTTCTTACCATATTGCTGAATTCAGAAACAGATTGATTTATTCTTTCGAGTTTATTAATCTCTGTACCGGCGCTTATTGTACCGCCCTTACCGGCTTTAAAATTATTATAAACAATATTAAAAATATCATTTATGCGCTCACTAAAATCTTTCATAAAGTTTTAATTATACATACAAATATACACCTAATTAAAAATATAGTATTATATTTGTGAAAAATAGAGCCACCGGTTAAGGTGGCTGGTTGATAAAAAATTTTTGCTTACTTAGAAGCCTTGATAATCAAGTATATCATAATTAAAGTGGCTAGACTTTCCATGATGTTGCTTTTTAAAAATTAAGGACACTCAGTGAACTACTCTAAAAACCATAGCGCTAACTATGGTTTTTTTTAATTTTGTAAAGCTACACTTTTTTATTTAAATACTAGATAATAAAAAACCCGCTATATCAGCGGGTTTCTATCTCTATACTGTGACAGTATATTACTATTATCTTTTTCGGGTTCTTTTTTATCTATTTTGTCTAAAATACGAGCCAGTAAATCATTAGTTATTTTCTGGTTATTTATACTTTCGTTTATTTTAAAATACCAAAGATTTATTTGCCTCATAAATAAAAATAACGCTATCGTAATACCTATGACGTATAGCGAATTTAAAATAAAAGAACTCATGTTTAGTCGCAATCAAGGTTTCTTAATTGCTCATCTCTTTGCCTTGTAAGTTCTGCTATCGCGTCCGGATTACCTCCTGACCTCGGTAATGCTTCGGCGTATTTTTTCTGAATTTCTGCTTTTTCGTTGTCGCAGTTTTTGGAGCAGCTCGCTAAACCTATGATAAAGGCGCAGGCAAGTAATAATTGTTTCATTGGAGTGGTAATTTAAGTTAATAAGAAAGCGTGGCTTTATATATCACGCAGTCACTAAGGTTTACCACAACCTACAAATAGCAATGATATAGCCACGCCTATACAGGCGTACCATACACATTATTTGCTATTTGTCGTTAAAGTGGTAATTTAAGTGACAGCAATAGATGTAATTAGTCCGATATTTTTAAGAAGCGAATATAATAATTATTCCTGCTCTTTAGGATTCCAGTTCAAACCTTTTTTAATATTTTTTGTGAAATCAGATAATTCAGAGGGCAAAGGATCGCGTTTAATACGTAAGCCTGGTTCAGACTGCATGGATGAAAATTCAGTAATACAGGCATTTTTAAATTCCTCCCATGAATTACTGGCTTTAATTATTTCAATTAGTTTTCTTTCCATGTAAGTTCTTTATAAGTTAAACGGTTTTCAATATTACTAAGCAAATCGTTAAATCTGCTATTATCGGTTGCGTTACGGCTGTTATACCTGTACGCGAATTCATTAACGTATTTCTGTAGGTGTTTGTGGCTTACCTGGTGGTAAATACCATATATGCCTCGTTTAAGAAGTGACCAAAACCCTTCTATAGTATTTGTGTGATAAATCCCTTTAGCGTATTCGCCTTTAGCATGATTAACAATGGTATGGTTATTTAAACCTGCATACGCCCCAAAACCATCAGTTACTATTTCAGAGCTTGCCGGTACGTTATTAGCGATTATAGGTTTAATATTTTTACCGTTAGCTGAGCCTTTAGGTATTACAACCGCTTTAACGCCTTTTTCACGCTCTAAAATACCTATAACAGGTGTTTTATGTTTACCACCCGTTTGCGCACCATTAGCATGTAATTCTGCGCGTTTAGAATTGGATTTATTTTTATTATCGCCACCTACATACGTTTCATCTATTTCTACAATCCCATCGCCTTTTTCAATATCGATACCAAAACAGTTACGAATACGCTGCAGCATGAACCACGCTGATTTTTGTGTAATATCTAAGTCACGGCTTAATTGTAGTGAGGAAATACCTTTTTTATGGGCGGTAACAATCCAGATAGCGAAGAACCATTTTTGTAATTCTAATTTACTATTATCGAATATTGTTCCGGTCTTTACGTTGAAATATTTGTTAGTGTTTTTACACCTGTATTTATTACCTTTACATTTGTAAACTTTTGATGTAGCGTCAAATGGGCTGATAATTATTTCATTCCAGCGTATAGCCTCTAAATAATCGATACATGATTGTTCAGTAGGAAACGCTTTTACTAAGTCAATGATTGATTTTATTTCTTTGCTAAACATGTTCGTGTTTTATTATACGTCAAAGATATAACTTTAATTACACTTAAAAAAAATATTTAGTGTAAAATAATATATAGTTACCCTTGAGAGGGGTTAGGGGTGTTTCTTGATGTTATAGGGTGTATTCTATTTATTCTAATTTTTATTTAAAACCCTATATTACAATCACATCTTCACGACCGAGTGTAGCTAGTTCCCCTCTTGAGAGGGGTTAGGGGTGTTTCTTGATGTTATAGGGTGTATTCTATTTATTCTAATTTTTATTTAAAACCCTATATTACAATCACATCTTCACGACCGAGTGTAGCTAGTTCCCCTCTTGAGAGGGATTAGGGGTGTGTATTGATGTTAAAAGGTGTGTTCTATTTATTTTAGTTTTTATTTAAAACCCTATATTACAATCACATCTTCACGACCGAGTGTAGCTAGTTCCCCTCTTGAGAGGGGTTAGGGGTGTGTCCTTTTTAATGTTATTTATATACTTTATATCCAAGCCTCAATATAGAGGTTATATCTGTGTTACTTTATTCAATTTTTCATGTTCCAATATAAAATGCTCTATAACCCGAACTACATTCTCCGTATCCTTTAAAACCTGAAAGTCAGAGAACCGTAAAACAGTAATTCCAAACTCATTCATCTTAGCTTCTTTAACTAAATCCTTGTTATAGATTTCTATTAGTTCATGCGAGTAGCCATCAACCTCGATACCAAGCATTAACTCATGGCAAAAGAAATCCAGTATATAATTGTCAACTGGTTTCTGCCTGTCAAAATCATAACCATACATTTGCCTGCGCTTAAGTATTTGCCACAAAATAACTTCGGCCTTTGTACTGCTGTTACGCAGCTGCCGCGCCAGTTCTTTAAGATGTGAGTTGTAAGGAATTATTTTGCGTTTCATTGTTCGTTCTCTTAACACACCCCCTGCCCCTCTCAAGAGGGGAGCCAGCTACACTCAAACTCTATACTTACCCTTATGTACATTCTAAGATTAATTAAAAACCTTAACTATTTAAGTCTACATCTTCACGACCGAGTGTAGTTGGTTCCCCTCTTGAGAGGGGTTAGGGGTGTGTTTTTAATCTTTACCTGTAATTGTAATGTCTAAATATTCATTTGCTATATTATTTGCCAACAGAAAGTTTAAAAATTCTGTATCTCCGTTAACTATTAGCAATTTATAAATAGTAGAATCATTTGTCATTTCTAAATCTTCAATGGCTGCTATTCTTACTGTAAGTGCCAATGACTTAGTAAATGGAATATTTAAAAACCAATCTTTATTGACCTTACCCTCTTTAAGGTTTCCGATTAAATAAAATTCACCTCTTTGCCTGATTACAAAACTATCTATAACTTCAAAAACCCCTTCTACAATTTTCTCCATAGTGTTCATTTAACCTACCCAAATATAATATTTTCCTTCTATTTCCCTTAACATAATTCTCCTTCAAAACCCGTATCTTTGCGTATTCAATTTTCGCCATGATAAAGACCAATCTTGCTACCCTAAATCCTAAACAAAACATACTAATAAAAGGTGCGCAGCTGCACAACCTTAAAAACCTTGATGTAGCCATACCGCGCAATAAGCTGGTGGTTATTACCGGTTTATCGGGATCGGGTAAGTCGAGCCTTGCGTTCGATACCCTCTATGCCGAGGGCCAGCGCCGCTATGTGGAGAGCCTTAGCAGTTATGCACGCCAGTTTTTAGGCCGTCTTGATAAACCCAAGGTGGAATATATAAAAGGCATTGCCCCCGCTATTGCCATAGAGCAAAAGGTAAATACTACCAATGCCCGAAGCACCGTGGGCACAAGCACAGAGATTTACGATTATCTTAAGTTGTTGTTTGCCCGTGCAGGCCATACCTTCTCGCCGGTGTCCGGCCGTGAGGTAAAAAAGGACACGGTGACCGATGTTATTAACGAAATTAAAAAACTGGAACAGGACAGCCGCTGGCTGCTGCTTGCCCCCGTACATATAGAAAATGGCCGCACCATAGAGGAGAAACTTGGCGTGCTGCTCCAACAGGGCTTTGCCCGCATATTAGTGGACAACGAAACCCTGCGCCTTGACGAACTTGCCGATGTCGATTTTGCCAATAAAGAGGTGCTGCTTGTAGTAGACCGTATTGTGGTAAAAGACGAAGAAGAATTTTACAACCGCCTTGCCGATGCTGTGCAGACTGCCTTTTACGAAGGTAAGGGCGAAACGTTTTTGCAGGAAGTAAGCACCGGCAACCGCCTTGTTTTTAGTAATAATTTTGAACTTGATGGCATTACGTTCCTGGAGCCTAATGTGCATTTGTTCAGCTTTAATAACCCCTATGGTGCCTGCCCTTCGTGTGAGGGTTATGGCAGTATTATAGGTATAGACGAAGAGTTGGTGGTGCCTAACACAGCATTGTCAGTCTTTGAGAATGCTATCTTCCCGTGGCGGGGGGAGAGCATGGGCGAATACCGTAACCAGTTGGTTAACAATAGCCATAAATTCGATTTCCCAGTACATAAACCGTATTTTCAATTATCTGAAAGCGACCGTAACCTGATATGGACGGGTAATAAATACTTTACCGGGCTAAACGATTTCTTTACAGAGCTGGAAGAGAAAAACTATAAGATACAAAACCGTGTAATGCTTTCGCGTTACCGTGGCAAGACCAAATGCCCCGAGTGTAAAGGCAAACGCCTGCGCCCGGAAACTAACTATGTTAAGATTGCAGGCCGCACCATAAGCGACCTTGTAGACCTGCCGATAAAAAACCTTGCGGAGTTTTTCAGCACGCTGGAACTATCCGAATATGATGCTAAAGTCGCAAAAAGATTACTGGTAGAGATTAACAGCCGCATTGCATTTTTGCAGGAAGTTGGGCTTAGTTACTTAACACTTAACCGCCGTTCGGCTACACTGTCGGGTGGCGAGAGCCAACGTATAAATCTGGCTACCTCTATGGGCAGCAGCCTTGTAGGGTCTATGTACATACTGGATGAACCAAGCATTGGCCTGCACCCTAAAGATACCGAGCGCCTTATTACCGTGCTGGAAGGCCTGCGCAAACTGGGCAACACCGTTATTGTGGTAGAGCACGACGAGGATATTATGAAGGCCGCCGACATGATCATTGACATTGGCCCCGAAGCAGGAACTCTTGGTGGCGAACTGGTAGCGCAGGGAACCTATGAGGAGATATTGAAATCTGACTCGCTTACGGCGCGTTACCTTAACGGCGACCTGGAAATAAGCATACCTAAAAAACGCCGGAAATTCAAGAACCATATCGATGTTATTGGCGCACGCGAAAACAACTTAAAAAACATCGATGTTACTTTTCCGCTGGACTGCCTTACTGTTATTACGGGGGTTTCTGGTAGCGGCAAAAGTACGCTGGTTAAAAAAATACTGTTCCCCGCCCTGCAAAAAACACTAACGGGCGTGGGCGAAAAAGCCGGGCAGTTTACAGAGCTTCGCGGTAGTTACAGCCACATAAAACATATTGAATATGTAGACCAGAACCCTATAGGCCGCAGTTCGCGCTCTAACCCGGTTACCTACATTAAGGCGTATGATGATATCCGCGATTTGTTTGCAAAGCAAAAACTGTCGGGTATACGCGGGTACCAAAGCAAGCACTTTTCGTTTAACGTAGATGGCGGCCGCTGCGAGACCTGCAAGGGCGAAGGCGAAGTTACCATAGAGATGCAGTTTATGGCCGACGTGCACCTGGAATGCGAAACCTGCCATGGCAAGCGCTTTAAAAAAGAAATACTGGAAGTTACCTTTGAGGGTAAGAACATAGACGACATCCTGACCATGACGGTAGATGATGCCGTTGCCTTTTTTACCGAACATAAACAAACCAAGATCATGACCAAGCTGCAGCCACTACAGGATGTTGGCCTGGGGTATGTACAACTGGGCCAAAGCTCCTCTACCCTTTCGGGTGGCGAGGCACAGCGTATTAAGCTGGCATCGTTCCTGGTTAAGGGTGTTACTAAAGAGAAAGCCCTGTTTGTGTTTGATGAGCCTACTACCGGCCTGCATTTTCATGACATTAAAAAACTACTGGCATCGTTTGAAGCCCTGATAGATAAAGGCCACTCTATAATTGTAATTGAGCATAACCTCGACATGATTAAGTGCGCCGACTATATTATAGACATTGGCCCCGAAGGTGGTGAGCATGGCGGGCACCTCGTGGCGTTTGGTACTCCTGAAGAGGTGGCTAAAAACCCTAAGAGTGTTACTGGAGAATATTTAAGGGAGAAGTTGTAAATGAATGTTTAACATACTATTAATTTATGAAAATATAGCGTCTATAAGTGCGCTTTATTTTTATAAATATCTGACTATAAAAAATTTATTTGCGATATGAGTTTTGATTTTGTTTATTTGAACTATTTATTCTTATTCAAACTAAATGAAAGATTACTACAAAATACTAGAAATACACTCTGAAGCCACCATTGATGAAATTAAACGTTCTTATAGGCAATTAGCTTTAAAATATCATCCAGACAGGAATAATGGAGATAAAAGATATGAAGAAATTTTCAAATACATAACTGAAGCCTATACAATACTCATTGATATAGATAAAAGAAAAAGATATGATTCTGAAAGATTAAAAGAATCCGGTAATCGCGATACTTCACAAGAAAGTGAGAAAATTACTCCTATAACATTTTTGAAAATATTCAATGACATTAAGAACAAAGTTCTACAAGCACAACCTGGTAACATAAATTCATTTGCTCTCTTTTCGTCTATCAACGAAATACTTTCAAATCAGCATATCGACTTTTTAATGCAGGTTGCAACTCCGGAAGTTAATAAAATGATAATCGGCGAAATTTTAATCTGTGCATCATTTATAAATGATTCATCATACGAAATCATTAAACCAAAGCTATTAACATTGGCTAATAGAGACGAAAATTTAATTGATACTATCAGGAAGTTTAAACAAAAAATACCGACAGAAAATATCGTTCGTCAACCTATCAAACAAAAATCTTCTGGTGGATTTACTCCTATTTTTTTTATTCTTTGTGCAATATTTATAATTTTCATATTTTCAAAAAATATTAATAAAACGATTTCTGATGAAGAAGTCAATAACACACAGAATAGTAGCCTAAATTATAGTTCTAATAATCAAATACAAGAAAAAGATTCTTTAAATAATAATAATATTGAAAAATTAAATCAAGAAAATACAATTGATAATCAAAAAGATAAATGGTTAGATGAAGGATGGAAAGAAAGAAACATTAAGAATGGGCAAATGTCCTCATGCTATAATTTTAGACCTTATAACGGAAAAATCGATAATAAATTAGAAGTACATGTTGGAGGAGGTACTGATGTCGTAATTAAGGTGATGAATTTAGAAACAAATATATGTGTAAGATATGTATATATAAATAGCGGTACAACCTATTTAATTAACAATATTCCAGAAGGCATGTATTATTTAAAAATAGCGTACGGAAAAAACTGGTATTCAAAATCTGACAATAATCAATGCAAAGGTAAATTTTTTCATAATCCTCTATATGAAAAAGGTACTGACATTATGGATTTCAATATTAAATATCATGGTGATTCATATAGTGTTCCAAGTTATCAACTCCAATTAGATGTAATTTCTAATGAAAACGTCAGTACGTTCAGTTCTCAAAATATATCAGAAATAGAATTCAATGATTAATGTAATGGTCAAAATCCACGCCAACGAAAATTAAAATAATTATTTAGAATTTTCAGGGCTTTTGATGCAAAACTGGTAAATTGCCGCTCCAAATATCCCGATGAAAGACTACTACAAAATACTGGAGGTAAAACCCAGCGCATCTCAGGCAGAGATAAAAAAGGCGTACCGGTTGCTGGCGGTAAGGTATCATCCCGATAAAAATAATGGCAGTAAGGAAAGCGAGGAGCGATTCAAAGAAATATCAGAATCGTATATTATTCTTGGCGATGTTGCCAAACGCAATGCTTACGATTATACCAAGGGACATTACAAAAACTACAACGGTCAGGATGTAGGCAGCGGCAGGCAAACGCCGGTAACGTTCCTTATTCTTTTTAAACGCATTAAGGAGCGGGTTTTAAATGCCAACGGGCGCATTAAGCAGGATGCGCTGTATAAAATTATAGACGATTTACTGTCGCACGAAACCATTACATTCTTAATTACAGTGCGTGATATCGCCACCAACAACCTTATTATAGACGAGGTGTTAACCTGCTGTATTTTCCTTAGTGAGCCGTATAAAACAGGGCTTTACGCCAAGCTTACAAAACTTGCCGACGGCGACCCCCGCTTTACCGATAAACTAACGCTACTGCATAAGGAAAGCAAAACAGCACAGAACACGACAACGGCAGATGTAACCGAAGATTCTCTGAGCAGGAACTACATCATTATTTTTATCCTGTTCCTTTTGTTTTTTATTGTGTTGCTTGTTGTGGCGAATTATTAAATTGGTATACAACAGTTTGTATTACGCGTTTTTTACCACAAAGTACACCAGGTTTTTCACAAAGTGCACAAAGTCGGCACTTGGATTTTAAGAACACAATGCTGTGCCTGTTACTAGTAACTATTGCTTTTCGTTACAGCTTTATGTACCTGCATATAGCAACTTTAGCTGTTTAGCCCCGTGACCCGCGCAAAAAACCTGGTGTGCTTTGTGGTTAAATTCCCTGCCATTCTGCTTAATTCAATTTATAACTAATAAAAAATTATCCAACTACAAGGTTGTCGTAACTTAGTGTAACAAAATAAATTACACTATAACAAACTTTGGCACGCAAGTTGCTTTATACATTATATGAATCTGAAGGATTTATCCTGAAAGGTTTGTTAATAATTGGTTGGTTGGTTTGTTAAGTCCCGTTATCTTCGAGATAGCGGGACTTTCTTTTTTACTGTGGTAATATGCTTGCCTTTTGCCCCAGTATGTATTTAATTCTTTGTGCGGTATCTATACCATCAGTATCCGTTTCCCTTTTAAGCAACGCACCGTTAAATAGCTCAAACTTTATTTGTGGTGCATCGGGTTTACCGGTAATGGTAACCGTTTCGGCACACAGCAAATCTCCCGGTATACGCGCGCCAAACCAGCGCTCGTCATCTTCCTCATTCCACGTTACAAGTGTCATCACCACCCCAACAGAATCTGCCGGGTTTACTGCCTTTGCAAACTTTTGTGCTGCGGCATTACCATACAGTACCGCTGTGGTATTTTCTTTCTTATTAATGCTGCTCGTAATTACATGCAGGCCCTTACTTTTAAAATTAAAACCATCAGGTAATGATGCCCTGGTGTTTAATTCTCCTGCATGGTTGTTAGGTGTTGTGGTACATGCTGTCAGGATTAGTGCTAAGCATGTCATAATGGCTAAATATTTTATTTTAGGTAACATAGCGCTATTGTTTTATAGGTAAAGTAAATACAAAATCATTGTTGGCAACCGGCCTGTGGCAGTTAATACATTCTGTGGCATAATCGATGGTTTTGCCATAAGGCTCGCGGTTAAGGGTTTTAAACCTACCCCAACCCCAACCTTTCGTCTCAGCATATTTACCCGAATCTTTAATCATGAATTCCACCTGCTTAAAAGCACCTGTGGTGCTGTTACCATCCTTATCCTGAATTTTATCCCAGGCAACTTTAGCTATTACCGCACCATCAGGCCACGGGTTAATCCTGTTGTCATGTATGGCTTTTATGGCAAGTGCATTACCATAAATTACCCGCATGGTGTTATTATCTGCCCTATCCGTGGTGCTTATAACATCCCAGGATGCATAACCATCTACATAAGGCACGCCGGTTAGTGTAACGGGCACTTTTGTCATCTTGTTCGCTTTTGCTGTTAGCTGCCTGTCGCGGGCATTAACCATGGCGGTATCTTCTACCTTTTCTACCATGAGTCCGGCAATGTAATTTTGCAGCACCGCCACATCGTCTTTACTTAGTTTTGCATTGTGGTGCAGCGCAAGGTAATTAGGTAACGGCATGGTACCGGTAGTAACCTGGTTTAATATTTCAAACAGCTTGGCCTTTTGGTCGCCGGGTGCCAGCTTTCCCCATTCAGAAAAGTTGAGCCCTGCCCTGCCCTCTTTTACGTCCTGTGCCACAAGGGTATAAGCAGGCTGTACCTTATCAAACAATTTCAGTTCGGTTTTGTTTGAGTGGCAATCGTAACACGATTTTTCAAAAATAGCGGTTACATTTGCCGGTCCTTTAAAATCGGCCACTACCGGCAGATTAGGAATTTCAGGCCGGTAAAATTGTATCCCAATAAAGACTATACCCATTATGGCCACCACTGCCACAAATTTCTTTTTTAGTGATCGTTCTTGTGTTTTCATTATTCTGTGAGTTTTTAAGTAAATAAACAGATATATATAAGAGGATGTACAAACTTTTAGTCGAATAGGGAAAAACAATCGGTAAACGCAGCATATAAAGCTTTGGTATTTAAAGTTAAACCAAAATTATTTTATATACTATTGTATGTATTTACTGAATAATGTTTATTAACTTTATGCTGCGTTTGGTATTCATGTACTGTTTATCATTTTTTAACGACAGTATTTGCCTACTCAACGATTGGTTATATTAATGATGCTTTGCTGTGTGTACTTTTACATCACAATAAAGAAATAATCAACATAAAATCAATATCATGAGCACCACAACCATTGAAAACAACACCGCAAAAAACAGATCTATGGAACCAAAAATCGGAATCTCTAAAGACAACAGGCAGGCAGTTGCCGATCAGTTAGCTAAACTTTTAGCAGATGAATTTGTACTGTATACCAAAACAAGGAATGCACACTGGAATATTGAAGGTCCTGACTTTCATTCTATGCACATTTTCTTTGAAGGGCAGTACCAGCAGCTTGACGAATTGATGGACAGTGTTGCAGAACGCATTCGCAAAATAGGCCATTATGCACCGGGCACCTTAAATCAGGTTTTACAACTTACACACCTTACAGAGCAGGAACAGGGCAAAAACGACAGCCTGGGCTTTATTAAAGAACTGTTGGAAGACCATGAAGGTATTATCGAATTTTTAAGGGGTAACATTAACCCGTTTGCAGAAACCTATAAAGATCTTGGCACAAGCGATTACATTACAGGCCTTATGGAAAAACATGAAGAAATGGCGTGGATGCTTAGGGCACATTTTAGACAATAATATTTAAAACACATAACGCCGAAGTAACTTTTTGGCAATTTAATTGATTAAAATCCAAGCCGGCAATAATCCGGTTTTGGATTTTTTAAATTATAGTACATACCGCTAATACAAAAATTTGAATACTAATATGGCTGCAACTTTACAAAATATTGTGCTGATTCTTGGCACCACTGCCCTGCTATGCGGATGTTCTTCTCCTAAAAAAGGCCTGACTACTAATGCTGTTATGGACATTGACTACTGCTTCCCGGTAAGCTCTGAAATTGATGCGCATATAATTCCTAATACGTATAATACCGACTCGCTGCTTAAATATGACACCCAGCTAACCGCACGCTATTCACGCAAAGAAATTTTACTGGCTAATGCCACCGGCATAATCCCGGAGCTTAAAAAAGCGCTTACGTTTGCTGCCGATACCACCGGCGCATCTGAACAAAAGCTTATGCTGATGCAGTTTAAAATCCAGCAAAAAATAGTTTTAATACGTAATGCCATGGATAACACTGCTGCAGAGTTGTATTGCGAGCAGGAACGCACCCGAAGGATATCGGGAGTTTTAATTAACCGCAATCAAAAAAGCACTAATAAGCTCACGGTAGCCTCATTAATTGCAGGTGCTGCAACAGGACTGGCACCTGCCCTTATTGAAAAAAAGGGGCCGCAAAATGTGGTACTGCTTACCGGTGGTGTTATAACCGGACTTGTTTCTTTAGCTTTGATTAAAAGCTCTAACAAAAAAATACCTTTTAAGTACCAAAGGAATTTTTTGGGCGATATATGGTACGGACCCGAAAAACCAAAGGCCCTGCCTCAGTTTATTTACCTTTTGCTTAATACAAAAGAGTTTAGCATACAGGACAGTGAATACAGTACCCGCGAAAATATAAAAAGAAGGTGGAGCTTAACCGAATTTGGCACCGATACTGATGGAGGTACTTATGACCTCATGTTTGGCAACGGTGGAAATTTTGGCACATCCGACCTTAATTTGCGAATTGCGCTTTTAAACCAGCTTGAATCATCATTAAAACTTTTGGACACCGATGTTAGCTCTGTACTTACCCACATGAATAACTTTAGGCTGGAGCCGAAATAAGCAGTTTACTATTGGTGGGATTTAACTATTGTTTTTGCCCATCCAACGATTTAAAAATTACGTAATGTATTTAGGTTCATAATTTTACACATTATTCACACCAACAATACATACAACATCATGGAGAAAAAAACAATAGGATGGATTGGCTTGGGTACAATGGGCAATCCTATGGCAATGCGGTTATTAAAAATGGGATATGATCTCATAATTTATTCCCGCAATGCCCAAAAAGCAATCGAAAATGGAACCGTGGGAGCGCGCCTTGCCGCAAACACCCGCGAACTGATAATGGAAAGTGATATTATTTTTTTAATGTTGCCCGATGACGATGCCTCTAATGACGTGTTTTTTGGCACTAATGGTTTGCGAAGCACCTCAGCAAAAGGTAAGGTATTTATAAATATGAGTACAGTAACATCGCTTACAAGCAAGACAATTGCTGAGGCGTGCATAGCTGGAGGAAATGATTATATTGATGCGCCCGTAGCGGGTAATGCCATACAGGCTAAAGATGGCAAATTGATAATTATGGCCGGTGGCGATAAGAAAACTTTTACTGCTGTGAAACCGTTGCTTGACAAACTGGGTAAACTTACTATGCTGATAGGCGGCTATGGTGCAGGCAATGCTGCAAAACTGTCTATGAATATGCTATTAGCCTTCCAGGCACAGGGCCTCTCTGAAGCCTTTTATTTTGCTAAAGAACACGACGTGCGCCAACAGGACCTGGCAAAACTGATAAACAACAGTGCTATGGGCAGCAGTTTCTTAAAGCTTAAAGCTATTGCAATTATATGTAACAACTTCCCTCCTGTTTTTGCCCTGAAAAATATGGCTAAAAGTTTAAGGATGGTTAAAGCCGAAGGCATAAGGACACCGCTTGCCGAGGCAACGTACGAAACTTTTCAGCAGGCGGATAAAAAGCTTGGCAACGAAGATGTTATTGCTGTATACAAGCAAATTAGTTAACCTGGGTTAGGAATAAGGGTTAAAATTAATTGCCTACGGCAAAATAGACATTGCATCTGTAACTACTACCGAAATGTATTCCCTAAAGGGAAATGTCTGCATCCAATATCACGTAGCGATTAAATTTCGGTATCAAATAAATAGAAACGGCTCTGATTTCCAGTAAGGAATTAATAATTTTCTTATCCTAAACTCACATTAGTCAAGCCTACCACTTACTGTAAAACTAAAAATCCAAACCCCCGATATAATTATTGAGGTTTGGATTTTTAATATTTTATTGCTGGGTGCTACTGCATATTATGGCGGTATCCAGCAGCTATTTGCAACTCTGTATATGTATATAAAATAATAATTCCAGGAATAACTACTGCCGCAAGGCCTGCCTCTTTAGCAACTATACCACCTACAACTGCACCGGTAAAAAAGCCACAAACTAAAGTTGCCTGTTTTTTTAAGTCGCGCCTGTTTACAGCTCCGTTTAATTTTACAATCTTTTCAATATCTATTGCTAACTGGGTTACATTACCCGTCATTGCCGTTGTAGGCCCGTAAGACGATGCACTAAACACCCTGCTGTAGGCACTTTGCAAAGACATGGCAAAAACGGTAGTAAAAGTACAAAGGTAAACATCCCATAAAGTGCTTACATGCCATAAATTAAATATTATAGAAACCGTACCTGCGAACAGCAGCAATAATCCTTCTATCAGCAAAAGCCTGTTTGCATTTTTAGTCTTGCTAAATATGCTTTCGGCTGTAAAAGAAGCTATAACAAATACCGGTAACGTTACAAGTTTGAGCCAGGACTTGGCATCAGCCTTACTTAAAACATCATAGACAAAAACAATAAAATTGCTTGTAATGTGTGTAGAAAAAATACCCTGCCCTCCAAAAAACGTTGCCGCATCGCAGTACCCTGCACAAAAGGTAAGTAGTATACTCAGTTGTTCTACATATTTAAACTGTTTCATGATTCGCCATTATTAGGAAGCCACTCCTACTCTTATCGTTTTTGTAACCAATTAAAAGTGGGAGTGGCCATTATTATAGTGCTGTTACAGCTATCTACTTTTTAACAATAAACTCAGATTGCGAAGGAAACTGGTTTACCAACTCATCTGTAATACTAAAGTTACCTTTAAGCAATGCTTTAGGCACACCTTTAAGCCAGTCGCTTAGGTCTATAGACTGGTATTCGCCGTTGTTAAAGCCTATAAGCAGGCGGCACACATCGGTTCCTGTATTTTTTATGTAATGTCCTGCACCCATGGGTACATAGCCTGCATCTCCGGCTTCAAACTGTTCTGTAACGGCAGTATGTTCGGCAAGAAAAACGGTCATTTCTGCAGTACCGCTCAGGTAATACTGCCATTCATCAGCATCAGGGTGCCAGTGCATTTCGCGCATTGCGCCCGGCTGCAATTCTATAATGCTGCCCGTCATGGTCTTGCTAATAGGAAACTCTTTAGCCGTTACTATTTGTTGCGTTCCACCTCCCGGTATACGTTTAGGCTGCTGTGCATGCAATGGGTATCTGTGCAGGCTTGTAAGCTCCGGCGCGTTCCTAAAATTAGTAATTAACGATTCGTCATCCGGCACATCGCCTTTGGCAAAATATACCTCATCTTTAGGCAGCCGGGCAACCTCTTCTAAGCTAAGCCCTAAATTTTGGGCAGCAACCTCCGGCGGAACGCACGATATAAAATCGGTTACGCTAAAGGTATGCTCTTCAGAAAAATCGCCGTTATCAAATATCAGTATGAAATGGCATTCGCCGGGGCCTGTTCCCTGTATAGAATGGCCGTAACCCCTTGGAAAGTACCAAACATCGCCGGGGCCAAAACTGTCTATATATGTGGTTCCATCCGGGTGCACTATGGTTGTACGGCAATTACCCGCAACAACATAAGCCCACTCTGCAGCATTAGCATGCCAGTGCAGTTCTCTCATTCCGCCCGGCTCCAGCCGCATAGATACCCCTGCAAGGCCTACAGATGCAGGGAAATCCCTGACAGATGCTCCTCTTGTAATACCGCCTTCGCCTAAATGGGGTTCTTTTTTTTCTAATTGATACCGGAAACTTAATTTTTGATCTTCCATGATAATGTTTTTTATTAATTGGTTGTGTTTGATTGAGGATGTGTAGTATTATAGTGGCAGGCTAAAGCCAAAGGTTGCTCCTTCGCCTAAAAGGCTTTTAACCCATACCCTGCCGTTATGCCTTTCTACAATTTCTTTAGACAGGAATAAACCCAGGCCGTGGCCTCCGGGTGCATCGGGCTGATCGATACAAACCCTTGAATTGCGCATAAATAATAGTTTTTGGTTGTCGGCACTAATTCCAGTGCCATTGTCTTTAACGGTTACTGTAACACCGTTCCTTGCTTTTTTACATTTAATATAAACCGTACTTTTTGCATTCGAAAATTTAACCGCATTCGAAATATAGTTAGTAAGCACCTGTTTAATTTTGGTCTTGTCGCCATTTATAATTATGGCATCGTTTAGTTCGGTTTTAAAAGTAGTTTCTGTATTTAAAAAAGCCATTTCATGCACTAAATCATTTACAAGTTCTGATACATCAAATTCTGATTTTTGCAACGTGAGCTTATTATTTTCTATAAGCGATACATCGAGCGAATTATTAATCATGCCCACCATGTTCTCTACCTGCTGGTCTGCAAGAGTAAGCATACTGGCCGATTTTAAATCGCTGTGTTTATAAGCCTTTTTTATGCCCATTTGCAGGCATAGCTTTATAGTACTAAGCGGCGTTTTTAACTCGTGGCTTAAAAATGCCATTTGGTCTTTTCTTTTAATATCTGTTACTTTGTCTCTGGTAATATCTGTAATTACACCGGCAATTTTTTTAGATGTGCTGCTGCTTACAACTACTTTACCCGATATCCTGAACCACTTTTCGCCATCCGGAAACATCAGGCTTACTTCTTCCTCAAATGCATTTCTTGTTTTGCATGCTTTATTTACAGCAATAGCAAAGCCACTTTGTCCGGAAATGGCAAGCTTGTGTAAAAAGCTGGTAAGGGTTAATGGCTTGTGTGTGCTGTCTTTTAAAAGGAGCATAGTTACAGGGCTAAGGCTCACGTTTTTAGTCTGTAGGTCTACGCTCCATATACCAATGTTTGCTGTGGCAAGGATGTTAGTTAAGTAAGAATTTTTAGCATGCAATGATTGTAGCATGGCATACTCTAAATTAAAACCTGTGCTATCCTGTTTTTCAGAAACGTTTTGTTTTTGTACTAATGGCCTTACTGTAAAGGCTGCAGGGTTAAGTAATTGTGGTGTCATGAAATTGAGTTTTATGGGTTATGATTGGTTTTGTTGTATCCTTTATTTTTTGTTAAAATTAATAATGTTATCTGCTCTTTTAAGCTGCTAATCGGTGGATAGGCATTTAGAGTCGTTGAAAAAGGCATTAGAAAAAGTGGTATTATTGGTGTCTAAAATTATTATGGCAGATTAAATAATCTAATGAATATAATTAGTAAGTAAGGGCTTAGAAGTTGCCTCTTATATCTGCCAGGTGTACATATCTTAACTTATACTAAATCTTCTTTCGTCTTAAAACAAAAGCAACAAAAGCTCAAGGCTATAACTTCTTATGCTGCAAAGTTTAAGGCCTTAGGTTCACTAAGAGCGCTCAATTACAATCTAAAATAAATGTGTGCACAAGACAGATTAAGGGAGGGCATTTAAATATGGTATACTTATAAAAAAACAGCAGCACTTTAAGGTGCTGCTGCTACGGTAAATTTTGTACTTCTATATAAAACCTGCTTTACAAGGCATCGTGAAATTGCTGTGCCTCTAATAATGCTTTTAAGCAAAGATCTTTTAAATCGCAAAAGGCACTTGTAATATGCGCCTTATCATCAGAAAATTCGAGGGTTTCCAGTATGCTTTCCAGCTTTGTAGTAAGCCCCATTACAGATACTGTTGTTTTAAGGTCGTGGGCAACTGCCCTTATTGTTTTTAGATCATCTGTAGCTAATGCAACATCCAGCTTTTCAAGCGACTGTGGCAGTAAGTTAAGAAACTGGGAAGTAGCCTTCTTTTCAAAGACCGTATTGCCTTTACTTATATCTTTAAGATAAGTAACATCTATAAAATTGTTGTTTGTAACAAAATTATCCGGGGCATTTTTAATAACCGATTTTGTACCGCCTTTTACAAATTTTATAATAAAGTTGTAAAGCTGCTGCTCTACAATAGGCTTAGAGAGGTATTCATTCATGCCATAGCTAAGGCATTTTTCTCGCTCGCCGGCCAGTGCATGTGCCGTCATTGCTATAATAGGCACCTGTAATTGCAACTGGCTGCGTATATATTGTGTGGCCTCATAGCCATCCATACCCGGCATTTGTATGTCCATAAGCACCATATCATACGTGTTGCTTTTAAGCATTATTATGGCATCTGTAGCATTACCTGCAATATCATGGTCAAAATCCCAACTTTTAAGCAAATGCTTCATAAGGCTCTGATTCATCTCATTATCATCTACAACAAGCAGCCTGGTATCTTTCTCTAAGTTTTTAAATGAAACATTGTTTGCTGTAGGCTTCTCTGTAAACTGTTCTAAGGACACATTGTAAGGAATAACCATTGTAAATGTGCTGCCTTTACCTATGGCACTGCTTACCTCTACACTACCGTTTTGCAGCGTTAGCAAATCTTTTACTATGGCAAGCCCCAGGCCGGTACCACCGTAGTTTCTTGTAGTAGAATCTTCCGCCTGATGAAAACGGTCGAAAATACCGTTTATCTTATCATTTTCTATACCAATACCTGTATCGCTTATACTTATGCCAAGCTGTATGGTATTATCTGTAATTCCTTTGTTAAAAATATGAATGTGTATATGCCCTTTTTCTGTAAACTTAATGGCATTGCTTATAAGGTTAACAAGTATCTGTGTAAGGCGGGTGGCATCGCCCACAAGGGTATCTGGCACGCTGGCATCAATATCAAGCTTAACAGCAAGGTTTTTTTCCTTTACTTTTTCGCCAAACAATGTTTTAATAGAATCAAAAAGGCCGCGTACACTAAATGCGGTATTCTCTATACGCATCATACCTGCCTCTATTTTAGAAAGGTCCAGTATATCGTTTATAATGGTAAGCAGGCTTTCTCCCGCTTTTTGTATGGCGCTTACAAACTCAGCCGGCTCTTTATCAAGCTGCCTTTGTTTAAGCAAATTTGTAAAACCCAGTATTGCATTTAGCGGCGTGCGTATTTCATGGCTCATGTTTGCCATAAAATTTTCTTTAATTATAGCCGATTCCCTGGCTTTTTTGTCTGATATATCTAACTGATCTATTAGCAGGTTCTGCCTGCGTATACGGCTTACTATAAACCATAACAACAAGAAACCGCATATCGTAATAAGCCCTATCATTAAAGCACCATACAGCCTCGCTTTGCGGCCGCTTTCTTCCACATCCAGGCTTAGTTTGCGTATCATACGCTGCCTGCTGTCGTATATTTTGCGGGTAAGGCCGCTTATCTCGTTAGATATATTCCTGGCACGGGGGTTAGATATCATACTTGTATCATCCATCCTGCCCGATAGCTGATAGTCATTTTGTATTGTTTTTTTGCTTTCCAGTTTGTGTAGTGCCAGCACTCTTAACCTTTGTATATAGGTTTGTACTTCAAGGTTGGTATCTGCAGATTGCAGCGAGTCTAAATAATTTTCTACCTCCTGTATCTTACCATCTACCCCGTCTATATGGCTTATATCATCGGTAGCAATCGCAGCGCGAAGGCGGCTTTCTACCCATATAATGTCTCTCTCTATTTCCCTGAGCCTGTTAGTGGTTTGTATCTCTTTTAAAAGCCTTTCGTTACCTATTATAAGGTTGTCCATATTTGTAGCCGAATTGTACTGCACAATTATGAGCAATACTACTCCGGTAATGAAAGCAGCAAAAATTAACGAAGTAAACTGTTTGGTATTCATCTTATCTAAAAAAATCATAATGAGGGCGTTAAATTAGAAGATAAAATAAATGTTATAATATAATAATAGTTGAAACAGGAAAATAAAGGGTTAAATAAGGCAAAACCATCGGTGGGTTTTATAATACATTCATCCTTTGGTTTAAGGTCTTTCTATAAGAATCTGCCACAGGCAAAAACTTTTTTAGTATTACCACACCGCCATCCTGTACAGTGTCTATCTTATTAATTGAAATAATAAAAGAACGGTGAATGCGCAGGAACGCTTGTGCCGGCAATCGCTCCTCTACCGATTTTAAGGTGTTATGTATGGCATACATTTTATCTGTAGTATGCAGTTTTACATAATCACCCAGCGCTTCGGCATATAAAATATCGTCTATTTTAAGACGTCTTACAATATTAGTATCCCTTATAAATATAAATTCTTCGGCAGTCATCTTAATATCTTCTTTCTGGCTGTTTAGTATATCGCGTGCCCTGCTTACAGCCTGTATAAAACGTGCCGGTACTACAGGTTTTATTAAATAATCTGCCACGTTAAGCTCAAAGGCTTCGGCGGCATATTCTTTTTTAGATGTTGTAAAAATTATTACCGGGCAGCAGTCGCCTAAGTTTTTTGTAAGCTCCAGCCCGGTCATTTCGGGCATCTCAATATCAAGAAAAAACAAGTCTACCTGATTATCCTGTATGTAATTGTAAGCTTCCATGGCACTGCTGCATTCTGAAAGAACATTAAGGTCTTTAACCTGTTTTGCAAGCTCTGCAAGCATAGACCTGGCAATTTCGTTATCGTCGATGATGAGGCACTTCATAAACTGTAAATTTGAGCGTTTTTATCTAACTATTTGGTACTTATGGTAAAAAGACGCTATAGGCCCTTACTTTGTAGCAGACAAATATAATTTATTAAGAACGGAACCTAAAAAAATTCGGTATAATTCTTACAGTTTTATATTAAAATTGTTTCGAAATCCTATGCTTTACAAAAAATGCATAACACTATAACTTCATACTATTTAATTACTACTATGGACTTACAGCAGGTAATTATTTGTAGCAGCCACCATAAGCTCATAATTATGAACGTTTTGCTGCATGCGCGCATGGTCTATAGCATTATTGCCTGTATGGTCTTTCTTTAAAGGGTCTGCTCCATAAATAAGCAACAGCCTTACAAGTTCCTGCTGGCCTAACAATGTTGCAAAGGTTAATGCAGTTTCGTTATTGCCATTAACACTGTGCACTACAGCACCATGTTCAATAAGTAATTTTGCAACCTGGGTATAGCCTTTAAAACAAGCTACCATGAGCGCAGTATAGCCCCTCTTATCTTTACATTCGGTATTTGCACCGGCTCTAAGTAAAGCAAGTACAGCTTCGTTGTTGTTGTAATATGCTGCAAGTAGTAAGGGTGTATTGCCATATTCGTCGCGCTGGTTAATATCTTCAAGGCCAGTGTACCTTTTTACCTGCGCTACATCGTTAGTGCGTGCTGCCTGGATTAGTTTCATTATAATGTGTTTTAATGTTAATGATATGTTTGCAAACCAACGACCAAAAAACAAAAAACCTAACAACCAGTAAATTAAAAAAAAAGGCAATAAAATTTATCTACGATATTTCGTGATTTTATAAATTATTTTAGATTAATTTTCGAATATATTAACATCATAAAGATTATTAAGATACATCAATTACCTGTGTTAAAATATTTGAACCTGAATTGTACTATTAACAGCATAAAAGTTGGCATTTGCCTTAATAAACAATATTGTGCCTTTTTACTGCCAAAATAAATTTTTAAAAAATCTTTATGCATCTTTGCAACATAATATTTTGGTATGCAATCGTACAATCCTAAAGAGTGGCTCTCGTTTATTTTCCAGTTTCATAAGGGCGATACGTTTCGTAAGCTATTACCCATCATGGTGGGTATTGGCCTATATTGTGCTGCGGTGGCATATTTAGAAACGGGATATTTTAACCTGCCCGAAACCAGCCATGTTAAAAACATTTCTATGATGCATACCATGCTGGGGTTTGTAATTTCACTGTTGCTCGTTTTTAGAACAAACACTGCTTATGACCGCTGGTGGGAAGGCCGGCGCATGTGGGGTGCACTGGTTAACAATAGCCGAAACATGGCCCTTAAGCTTGCAGTTATGCTTAAAGATAAAGAGGATAAGGATATTTTTGTAAAACTTATTCCGGCTTATGCGCACGTACTTAACCTGCACCTTAAAAATGTAGATATAAGCCATGAACTTTTTGATGATGCCATATTATCTTCAGATCATTACAAACATAAACCCAACCAGATTGCCAAAACTATAATGGCTAAACTTAATGACCTTTACACACAGGGAAAAATTACCGGCGACCAGCTTATAATACTTAATGCCGAGATGCAAAGCTTTACAGATATTTGCGGTGCATGTGAGCGTATAAAAAATACACCTATACCCTACTCTTATAGTGCTTTTATCAAGAAATTTATTTTTGTTTATGTGTTAACGCTACCTTTTGGCTACGTATTTCAGTTAGGCTATTATACAATACCGGTAGTTGTTTTTATATTTTATGTACTTGCAAGTTTAGAACTTATTGCCGAAGAAATTGAGGATCCTTTTGGTACCGACAGCAACGACTTACCACTTACCAAAATATCAGAAAATATTAAGAAAAATGTCGAAGAGCTTATTTATTAGGTATTAAAATGTTACTGAAACTAAAAATTCATATTTATAGTAACTTTAACAGGCAGTGCCTATATAATTAGTATTTTTAAATAAAAGTATTAATTATGTACAACGACAAAAAACAACCGGAGCACACTACCAGCGCCGATGATAATGTGAGCAACAATGCACACTACTCAAAATCAGGAGAGATTACCCGCGAAGACGACCGCGACAAAAAAGACAGCACCCAGGACTGGAACGCCGAACAAAGCCGCACAGGCCACCACAAATAATAAATAATATTGTGCCAGCGAATTAAAAAATCATTGCACAGCTTTGCAAAAACAGGGTAATAACGCGGTAATCGTTGCGGGTACGTTGTTGCTTGTTATTAAATTGGCCTATAGCATATTCATAATATGCTCTAGGCCAATTTAATATATACTTAGAGTTATTTTGTAGGTACCCAACTAAATATCGATTTTACACGCTGCTCAAGTTCGTTTTTAGAGTTGCTGTTTTCAAACAGTTTAGAACCCACACCTACTGCTGTTACCCCGGCAAAGAACCAATTGTTTACATTTTCTTTTTCTACTAAAACGCCACCGGTAGCCATAAACTTTAAACCTGGAAATAAAGGTTTAACAGCTTTTACAAACTGCTGGCCTAATACATCGCCGGGAAATAACTTAACTACGGGAGCACCTAATGTTTGTGCAAGGTCTATCTCTGTAGGGGTCATAGCTCCGGGAATCCAAAGGATACCCTTGTGAAGTGTAACTTCGGCTATTTCTTTTTTTACAAGCGGGCTCACAATAAAATCGGCTTTTAAGGCTATAAAATCTAAAGCCTCCTGTTGATTTTTTATCGTACCAATACCTAATTTTAAATCCGGCCAATGCTCATTCCTGTATGCTATTAACTGCTCAAAATTTTGTTTGGCAAGGGCACCACGGTTTACAAATTCGAACACCCTTACCCCCCCTTTATAGCAGCCATCTACAGCATTTATACAATTAGTTATATCGTCATCATAAAAAATGGGTACAACAGGGTATCTTTCTATTATATGCAGTATATCATTCATAATTATATTTTTATAAAAAATCGCCTTTTACAAAAAGTTTATCAAAACCGGTTTGTGTAGCCAGGTCTATAATTTGCTGTGGTTCATAATGCTTGTAAATACCTGCAATAACACCTGCCATAAAGGCATCGCCGCTGCCTATCCTGTCTATAAGTTTATTAGTCTCTAAGCTACCCGAAACATAATTTCCACCATGATCATGGTATGTGCCATATAGTAAATTGTGTTTAGCACTATCCATAAAGCGGAACGTGTTTGCAACATATTTACATTTAGGAAACAAGGTAAATAGTTGTGCAGCAACATTATTTGCATAAGCTATATAATCGCTTTTAGATGTCTTCCTGTCAAGATTGATGTCAATTGTAGTGCCTAACATTTTATTGGCAGCCCAAATGTTGCCCATAATACAATCGCAATGTTCAATAAGATTAGGCATAACGTCTATCGGGTCTTTGCCATATTGCCACAATTTGCTCCGGTAATTTAAATCTACAGATATAAAAAGACCACGCCCGGAGGCTTCTTCAAGAACTCTTTTTATTAAAAAAGCCATATCGCCCGATAATGCCGGAGTAAGGGCAGTCCAATGAAACCACGAGCAACCTTCAAACAAAGTATCCCAATTAATATCATTAACCTTAAGCTGGCTAAATGACGAATATTTACGATCGTAAATTACATCGCCACTGGTTAACCCATTAGCCGATAGTAAAATATAGGTACCTACCCTGTCGCCCTGCCAAAGTATCTTAGAGGTATCAATTGCACTGTTATTTAAAACAGCAACAGCTTCACTGGTAATGGCATTTTTAGGAATTGCTGTAAAATAAGCCGTAGGGATATTAAGCTTAGATAAGGCCATGCTAACATTTGCTTCAGATCCTCCTGCAAATGCGCTGATTGTGTTTTCTTCATTCCCGTTTATAAATGCAGGTAATGATGATTGCAGCCTTATTAATAATTCGCCAAAAGTAAGTACTTTCTTCATGGGGTAATTTACGATTTGTAAAAATACGTTATGCCTGCTACTTAAGCAAAGTTATACGTCAGAAATTTACTAATACGATATAGTTGATTTTGTTGAAAAAATTTATTCACAACATAATTTCAGAGTAATATTGATTTTTAATTGTAAAAAGCTATAACATACAAAGATGGGTATTTTAGATAAATTTTCACTTAAGGATAAAGTAATCGTAGTTACAGGTGGCACAGGAATTTTAGGAGAGGCTTTTATTGCAGCTATTGCTCAGGCAGGTGGAAAAATAGTGGTGCTGGGCCGTAACAAAGATAGGGCAAATGAAAGGGTTGCAATGGCACAACAACTGGGTGCCGAAGCTATTGCTGTTCTTGCTAATGTAATGGACGAGCAAGATGTTATTCGTGCCAAAAATGAAATTTTAGAGCACTTTGGCACTATTGATGGCTTAGTAAATGCAGCGGGGGGCAACATTCCCGGTGCTACAATAGGTGTTGATGATAATTTATTTAATGCTGAAATTTCGGATACCATTAAGGCCATAGAGCTAAATTTATACGGCACGATTATTCCTACCCAGATTTTTGGGCAGGTAATTGCCGAAAAAGGAAAAGGGTCTATAATTAATATTTCTTCGCTTGCTGCAAGCAGGTCTATAACACGTGTTTTGGGTTATACCGTGGCAAAACATGGTATAGACGGGTACACTAAATGGATGGGTACAGAACTGTCGTTGCGTTATGGCGATAAAGTACGTATAAATGCCATTGCCCCAGGGGTTTTCCTAACAGAACAAAACCGCAACCTGCTAACCAATGCCGATGGTACATTTACTGACAGGGCTCAGAAATTTGTAAACAATACTCCTTACAGCCGTTTAGGAGAGCCGGAAGAATTGCAGGGAACACTGGTATATTTACTAAGCGATGCCTCTGCATTTATAAATGGCGAAACAATATTTGTAGATGGTGGATTTAATGCCTGGAGCGGCGTATAATTTTATTTAATGAAAAAAGCAAATAAACTGGAGCAAACCTGGAGATGGTATGGCCCTAATGATACAGTAAGTTTACAGGACGTTAAACAGGCAGGAGCCACGGGCATAGTATCTGCACTGCACCATGTACCGCACGGTGCCATATGGACTGTAGAAGAGATTACAAAAAGAAAACAGGAAATAGAAGCTGCCGGCTTAACATGGTCGGTCGTAGAAAGTGTACCGGTGCACGAAGCTATTAAAACCCGTAGTGCGGATGCCGAAAAATACCTTGAAAATTACAGGCAGTCACTAAAAAATTTAAGCACTTGCGGTTTAAAAACCGTTTGCTACAATTTTATGCCCGTGCTCGACTGGACACGCACACAACTTGACCTCGAAATGAAGGATGGTTCTAAAGCGCTATATTTTAACTGGGCAGATCTTGCTTATTTTGATATTTATATATTAAAAAGAGAGAATGCAGAGAAGGATTATTCTAACGAAGTAATGACTCAGCTTGAAAAGCGAAAAAGCACTATATCTGCTGAAGAAAAAGAGAATTTAGAAAATATAATTTTAATGGGAGTGCCCGGCGAGGACAGCACTACTTTACACAGTTTAAGTCAAAGTATTGCAACCTATCAGGCCATTGGGTTTGATGGTTTACGTGCTAACCTGGTTTATTTCCTGCAATCTATTGCAGCGGTTTGTATAGAAGAAGGTATTAAAATGACCATACACCCTGATGATCCTCCTTATGCCATATTAGGTTTACCAAGGATTGTTAGTAATAAGGCCGATCTTGAGTATATTATTGATACCGTTAACGAAGAATATAATGGTATATGCTTTTGCACAGGCTCTTTAGGCGCAGGTACACATAATAACCTGCCTGAAATATTTGAAGCTGTAAAACACCGTGTGCACTTTATGCATTTACGCAATGTAAGAAGGGATGAATACGGCAACTTCTATGAATCTGATCATCTTGATGGCGAGGTAAATATGTATAAAATTATGAAGGCTGCAGTTGAAGAAAATGGCAAACGTACCACTCCAATACCTTTTAGGCCAGATCATGGACACCAGATGCTGGATGACCTTAACAAAAGCACTTTCCCGGGATATTCTGCCATTGGCAGGCTGCGCGGACTTGCCGAATTGCGCGGGTTAGAATTAGGTATTATGGGCGAATAATTACACTACTATGCCATATTTTTTAAAGAACAATTTTATACTGGAATCGTCTACAGCAGAAAAATTATATTTTGAATTTGCTAAAGAACAGCCTATTATAGATTATCATTCGCATCTTTCGCCGGAAGCTATTTCAAATAACAAAAAGTTTGAAAACATTACTGATATATGGCTTAAGGGCGACCATTATAAATGGCGTGCCATGCGCGCTTTAGGTATCGAAGAAAAATACATTACCGGCGATGCTACCGACCGTGAAAAATTTAATAAATGGAGTGAAACAGTACCGCATACTTTGCGTAACCCTTTGTTTCACTGGACACACATGGAACTTAAAAATCCTTTCGGGATCGAGGAGCTGCTAAATAAAAACAGTGCCGAACGTATTTATAATACAACAGAAAGACAACTGCAAGCGGATGCATTTTCTACACAGGGATTGCTTCAACATTTTAATGTAGCAATGGTAGGCACTACAGATGATCCTGCAGACTCGTTAGAGCATCATTTTACATTGCAAAACAGCAGTTTTAAAACAAAAGTACTCCCCTCTTTTCGTCCTGATAAAATTTTCAATATCCACTCAGGTAACGATTTTAGAAACTATGTGCAAAAACTAAGCGAAGTTAGTGGTATAGAAATTAAAGATTTTGAATCGCTTATAGCGGCATACAGCATACGGATTGATTATTTTGATAAGGCCGGATGCGTAGCTTCAGATCATGGGTTGGCATATATCCCTAATAAAGGGAATATATCTATAACCGAATTAGAAGCTGTTTTTAAAGCTGTTTTAAATGGTAACGATACTCAGGCTGATGAAATTAAAGAAGCCTTTACCTTTTACGTATTAACCGAATTATGCAAACTATACCATGATAAAGGATGGGTACAGCAATTTCATTTAGGCGCTCTGCGAAATAGCAACGCCCATAAAGTACATGCTATTGGTACAGATACCGGATATGATTCTATAGGAGATTATACGCATGCCGAAACGCTTTCTGCTTTCCTTAACCATATGGAAAAGCAGGATAAACTGGCAAAAACCATACTGTACAATCTAAACCCAAGAGACAATACATTGTTTGCCACCATGGCAGGAAACTTTCAGGGCGAAGGCATTAGGGGTAAAATACAATTTGGGTCGGGCTGGTGGTTTTTAGACCAGTTAGACGGTATGACCAGGCAAATAAACGCCTTATCAAACCAGGGATTATTAAGCACCTTTATAGGGATGCTCACAGATTCGAGATCGTTCCTTTCCTACTCCCGCCATGAATACTTCAGGAGGCTGATTTGTAACCTATTTGCCGAAGACATGAAGAGGGGGTTCATACCCAATGATGTAAACTGGATAGGTTCTGTAATTTCAGATATATGCTACCATAATGCTAAAAATTACTTTAAACTTTAACCGCTAAAAATTACAGAAAACAATATAATGGAAAACAAAACAGGTAATTACAGGTGGACAATTTGTGCGCTGTTATTTTTTGGCACCACAATTAACTACCTCGACAGGCAGGTGCTAAGCCTGCTGCATCCTGTTTTAGAAAAAGAATTTGGATGGACAAACTCTGATTACGGAACCATTACTGCTGTTTTCCAGTTGGCCTACGCTTTTTTTATGCTGCTGGCAGGCCGTTTTGTAGATAAGCTGGGTGTAAAAAAAGGGTATACCATTGCATTAGTTATATGGTCGCTTGGCGCCATGCTTCATGCTTATGCAATAGAAATGGGTACTGCGGCTGCTAATGTTTTAGGTTTAATTGGTGTTTCCGGAATATCCGTATCAGTACTTGGTTTTATTATAGCGAGGCTGGTCCTGGGCATGGGCGAATCGGCAAATTTTCCTGCTGCTATTAAAGCGACTGCAGAGTATTTTCCTAAAAAAGAACGTGCACTGGCTACCGGTATTTTTAATTCAGGGTCTAACATTGGTGCAATACTGGCACCACTTACCGTACCCTGGTTAGCATATCATTTAGGGTGGCAAAGTTCATTTATCGTTATAGGTGCATTTGGCTTTATATGGCTAATTTTTTGGTTATATTATTATGATACACCTTTAAAGCAAAAAAGACTATCTACCAAAGAATTAGAATACATTGCAAGCGATACTGTATATGATAAGATTTCAGAACAGGAACCTGCCATAAAAGTAAGCTGGCTTAAACTACTTACTTTTAGGCAAACATGGGCATTTACAGCAGGTAAATTTTTTACCGATGGCGTTTGGTGGTTCTTCCTGTTCTGGCTGCCGTCCTACCTTACAAGCCAGTTTAACCTAACAACTACACAAATTACATTACCCCTAACTGTGCTTTACACAATGACCATGGCAGGAAGCATAGGCGGAGGCTGGTTCCCGGTATACTTTATAAATAAGGGATATTCATCATATGATGGCAGGATGAAAGCCATGTTCCTCATAGCGCTTTTTCCACTTATCGTTTTATTGATACAACCTTTTGGGCATTATGGCTTTTGGGTACCTGTAATTTTAATAGGTATTGGCGCATCGGCACACCAGGCATGGTCGGCAAATGTATACTCTACCGTGTCAGATATGTTCCCTAAAGCGGCCGTAGCCAGTGTTACAGGTATAGGCGGTATGGCCGGAGGTATAAGCGGGGCTTTGATGTCTTTTTTTGTAGGCAGGATATTTGATTATTATAAACTTGCAGGAGATGCTAAAATGGGCTACACCTTAGTATTTACCTTTTGTGCACTTGCTTATTTAATTGCATGGTGCATCATGAAACTATTAGTGCCAAAAATGAAAATTGTACGCCTTTAAAGTGTATTATTTACAGCCTTTTAAACTATTGCCAGGTTTGTAGAATTTCTTAGTTGAATAGATGTATCTAAAAGTATGGTTTCATACTGCTGTGGTTTTTTTCCGTGCATATCTATTAATTCAACCAGTTTATTAAGTGCTAAAGCCCCCATCTCTTTTGCCGGTTGCCTAATAGTGGATAATGATGGGTTTAGCGAAAAGGCAATATCTGTGTTGGCAAAACCTATAACAGCAATTTCATCCGGCACTTTAATTTTTAATTGTGCAAGAATACCTAAAGTCCTGGTAGTTATAACATCAGTCGCGCCAAAAATGGCATTAGGCATAATATTTTGTTCCCTTAGCTCGTTTATAGAGCTGCTTATCTTTGCATCCATTTCATCTATATTCTCTAAACTGCAATGTACCATATACCGCTGATTAAAGGGGATATCCAGGTTTTTAAGAGCCTTTTTAAATCCTAATATCCGTTGATTATTATCGCCGAATTTATCTCCGGTAATAAATAATATCCTTTTCCTGTTAATGTCTATAAGATGCTGTGTAGCCTCTAAAGCACCTTTGTACTCTGTAACCCCTATTTTTGTTGTTTGGATGCCTGAATTTATCCTGTCGAATAAAACAATTGGGCAATGGTTTTTATTAATATCTGTAAGATAATCCGAATTAGAAGTTTCGCTTACAGGAGCCATTAAAATCCCGTCGACACCTTTAGAAATCAACGCGTCAAGGCAGGCTTTTTCGGTTTCCACATTTTCAAAACTTTGCATAATTATAATGTCATGGCCAGTCTCAAATGATGCCTTTTGAATACCGTCTAATATTTGAGCTAAAAAAGTACTGCTAAAAAAAGAACAAACAATAACACCAATAGAATTAGTATGGCCAATTTTTAAACTTTTGGCCAGCCTGTTAGGTTTATAATTATTAGCTTTTGCATAATCGGCTATTTTTTGTTTTGTTTCAGGCCCTATCTCATAGCTGTTATTAAGTGCTTTTGAAATGGTTGAAACAGAAAAATTAAGCGCTTTTGCAATATCTTTTATAGTAATGTTACTCATTTTATTAAAAATCCAGATTAAACTAAAGTTTACTACAACGATTTCTAAAGTTATATTTAAAAAAGCCATAAATAAACTAAATTATCCTATGGCTTTTAAAACTATTGAATCAGCAGTAGTAGTCCCAATGACAATATTACAACTTATTTTACGGTATAAAAATTTATATTGTTTTATTTTTACGTTGTAATATAGGAGTTTATCCATATTACAAAAATTTTCTTAGAGTTCTTTTTTAAAAGGTGCAGCAGGCAGGCCTTCTTTATTATATAAATTAGCACTTTCAGGATTGTCTGCCCAGGCGTATGTAATATAAGCAGGATTAGGTACGGCATCATTCCAAACTTTAACCTCATTATTACTATTTATTACAGCCGTGGCCCATACATAGTTGCCATCTTTACCCGCAATTGCAAAATATTTTAAGTCACCTTCTCCTTTAACCATTAAACCCTTGCCTGCATTATTAAAGCTAACAAGTAATTTATTTCCTTGCTTTTTAATCGATTTAACAGATGGCCCAGATGCAATAAGTTTAGTGTTACCATATACAAGCTTTTCTGCCTGCAGGGCAAGTCTCTCGCCAACATCTTTTTTATTTACAGGATGTATATCATTCCACTCGCCAAGGTCTATAGCCACCGCCATTGCTGTATTTTTTACACCCAACAGCATACTTTGCTGCTCCCGCAAAACAGCCCAGTTGCTATCTGCAGGATTTGCCTTTTCTTCCATAAATCCCGGTAATTGTACATATATAAAAGGTAAATTTTCTTTCCAACCCGCTCTCCAGTCAGTAATAAGGGTATTCATCAGATTAAAATATTCACCCGGTTTTGCCGTGTTCGATTCTCCCTGATACCATAAAACACCTTTAATGGCATAGTTTTGCAGGGGTGCAATCATGCCATTATACAGGCCGGCGGGTTTCCATCTTACAGTAACCTGAGCTTGTGTAGCCTGCATTGCAGTGCCCAGTTTGTATTTCCATATTCCCGCCACATCTATTGTATCATTACCTGCAGTAAGTTTATAATCTTTATCTAAAACAAACCCTCCACGCCCACTGTTATTTATTACACGCACAACAATGGTATTTTTACCCTGCTTTAATACACTACTGTTAAGTTGGTACTTTCTTGGAGGATATTGGTATGAAGTTGTGCCTACAAATACATCGTTCACAAAAACAGAATCGGCATCTACTATTCTGCCTAATATAAGTTTTGCCGGTTTGCCTGCCATAGCAGCAGGAACATCTATTGTTTTTCTAAACCACACTACACCATTTTTATTACCTACTTTAGCATCTGCCCAGTAACCCGGTATGTTCATAGTATCCCAATCACTATCATTGTAATTAGCGGTCTTAAAACCCTGCTTTAGGCCCTCATCGCTACTATTGAGCTGGGTATACCATGCAGAATTCATCTGTTTGTTGCTCTCTTCAATTTTCGCAATCAGTTTATCATCTTTAAAGCTTTGCAAATCATTGTAATAGTCAGGAAATTGCTTTAAACCTGCCTCACTAATCCAGGCCTGTGCAGGCGAACCTCCCAGTGCAGCATTAATTAAACCAATGGGAATATGATGTTCTTTATAAATTGCTTTTGCAAAAAAATAGGCCACTCCCGAAAAATCTGCTATAGTTGCAGGACTTACAGATTTCCAGTCTCCCGCATTTACATCCTTTTGTTTTTCTTTAAAATTATAAACATCGGGTACTAAAAATTGCCTGATGTTATCATTATTTGCACCAGCCTCTTCAGGATAAGTATCCATAAGCCTTACCATACCGAGTTCCATATTAGATTGTCCGCTGCAGAGCCACACATCGCCAAACAAAATATTGTTAACCACAATTTTATTGCTGGCACTAAAGGTCATTGTGTATGGCCCGCCGGGTTTTTGGGGCGAAAGCATAATCTCCCACATTCCGTTTGCATCTGCTTTTGTATTATAATTTTTATTAGCAAATAATAAATTTACCTTTTCTCCCGGGCCAGCCCAACCCCATGTTTTTACATTTTGAGAATGCTGCAAAACCATACCATTACTAATTAGCCTTGGTAGTTTTATCTGGGCATAGCTGGTTGCAGTTAGTAAAAAGCTGACTATAATACAAAAAGCTTTATTAATTTTAATGTCCATATTTTAATTTGTAGTTTTTTTATAAATATAATGGTAAAATAGCATTACCTATAAACTATAAAACGGGTGAATTTCTTCACCCGTTTGTAGTAATAAGCATAATTAAGTCAGGTTACTAATTGTAAACCGGGTTTTGATATGCTGCTTTATTGCCGATCATTGCATCAATTTGTCCCTGAGGGATAGGTCGCAAATACAGATAAGGCTGTATATCGCGCGTAACAGTTACAGGTGTATGGTTACCATAGTTAACTCCGCCTATGCTATATGTAGAGGCTAACTCTGCCCATTTTTGTGTACGTGCCAGGTCAAACCAACGGTAACCCTCGCCATAGTATTCACGGGAACGCTCTGCTAAAATATAGTTAATATCTATAGCGGCAGGTGTAGCAGCAGTCATAGCAGCGCTATTATCTTCTACCCTTGCAACATTATCATTGTTATCAAATCTCCATTTACCGGCACGTGCCCTTATAACATTTACTAAATCTCTTGCACTCATACTGCCACTTGCGCCTTTTACAGCAGCTTCTGCAGCTATAAAGTAAAATTCAGAGAACTTAGCAATATTGTACGGACGTGTACTACCAGCATTTGGTTGCCCAAGGCCTGTTCCGTTATCTGTCCTGTAAGGTCCCAGTTTCCAAAGTCCCGGATATACAATCCTGCTTATGGCAGTTGGGGCAATAACATAATCGGCCCTTCCCGGTAGTACACCGGCACCTACGCCGCTGTTTCCTGCATCACTTGGATAAACAATGGCCGATGAAGGCTCTTCATCTAAGAAAGTCACAATGGCATCACCAGGACGCACCGGCAATCCGTTTGCATTGTATAAAACAGGATTAGTAGCAAACAGAGAAGGAACTTTATTCCAGTTACCGCGGTAGGTAGTAGTAAAGGTACCATCATATCTGGAGTCGTTCACTTTATCATTAAAAGTACGTGTTAATACTTCAACAGTAGGACACATACGTACCCACGGACGGCCAAGGTGCTGCTCAGCTTCACGCTGAACGGTATTCTTAAACTCGGTTAATAAGGGGGTTGTACCACTTTTAATTGCAGTGTAGTTCCATGTCATCATCCAGCCTGCAAAATTATCCGGGGCGCCACCACTTCCGTTGTTTAAGTCCCCACCGTTATAATACGCGCTCGATTGAGTATGATCGGCATACAACATGATTTCTTTATTACGGTCGTTTGTTCCCACGTTTACATCATAAAAAGTTGGCTGTAAAGCATAAGTTGCCCCTGCACCATTAATTCCCTCAAGAGAGATATCATAGGCCTTCTGGAAATACCATTGTGCATCATGCCCATCAGGGTCTGTCCTTGCTGTGTCTGGATAGGTAGGTATATTATTGGGGTTTTGCAGCCACCATGCATACGTAAGGTATGCCTTAGCAAGGTACAAACGCGCAACTGTTTTAGTTACTGTTCCAGTCAGTCGGGGCACATCCGGCAAATTTTGAACTGCAGTTACAAGATCCGGGAATACAGCCTTGGTGTAAACTTCAGGAACCGTATTTCGCACTGAAAATTTAGTATCGCTAGTATTATAAACAAGTTCACCAGACCCAAGATCTAACGGCACACCGCCAAAAGTTTGCACCAGTAAAAAATAGTCAAAAGCACGGAAGAAATTTGCCTCTGCAAGCAGCGTAGTAGAAAATCCTGCAGCAGTACCGTACTGTAATACGCCACTGGCAGTGTTTATATTCCTGAAGCATTCGCCCCATATTGCATCGGTACGGCTCGTAGATGGGGTAAGCTGCCCCACCCCAGATAGATCTGCATCTTTAAAGTTACCATCTGCACTTTGCCCATAGGTTGTCTCATCGGTACCTGTTTGGCAGGAGTTATAATAATAGGCATTGCCATATATATATCGCAAATGCGCATACATACCCGTAATACCACCATTTATACCTCCCTCAGTATTAAAAAATCCCGGTGTGTATACAGATCGCGGTGTTTCTTCCAGTATCGTATCACTACAGCCTACCAACGCCAGTGAAGATATGATTGCCAACGTTAGATTTTTAAAATTTATATTTTTCATTACTTTTTAATTAAAATGTTACGTTTAAACCAAATACAAAATTACGTGTGTTAGGTGCATTAGTACCTACTACTAAAATCCTGCTTTGATATCCAGATACCGCCTGATTTTGATCACCGTTAGAATTTGGCTCAGGGTCAAGTCCTGTTTGTTTGTGGTATGGAGAATAAAGCACTAATGCATTTTGTAACGTTGCATATAGCCTTAGCCTGTCTATACCGGCTTTTTTAATAAAATCCTGTGTAAAGTTATAACCCAGGGTTAATGTACGTATTTTAACATACGACGCATCAAAATACCCTAATGTACTTGCATATTTTAAATTGTCACCACTTCTTGGACCTTTAGGATTAGGATACTGCACATCTGTATTTTCCGGTGTCCAGTAATCTACATCCACGTTGCCCCTACGCCCATTAAGCAGGTTTAAATAACCGCCGCCACCGTAAAGTGTACTCACTAATACTCCACCGCTTTGAAAAGCACCAACTATACCAAGATCAAAACCTTTATAGCTCATGTTAGTATTAAAGCCTCCCTGAAAATCCGGGTTAACATCAATTACCTGGCGGTCAGCCGCACCAATTGCCCTTGTAGGGGTACCATCTGCGTTATAATCACCAGTATATTTTACCTTAATCATACCCACACCATTTGCACCGGTACCCGGCTCTAAAATATCCCTGTAAGGATCTCCAGCCTGCCACAGGCCTTGATTTTCATAGTCGAAAATTACGTTTATCGGTTTTCCCACAAACCACTGATTGCCTTCATCCCTTTGTTGACCACTGGCTAAAGATGTTATTTCATTTTTGTTAGCATATATATTGCCACCTACCTGAAGGTTAAAACCATCTGGATTATCTATTATAATGCCACTAACAGAAAACTCTATACCCTTATTTTGTGTATTAGCAGCATTTGCAGTGTAACTACCTAATCCTGATGATCCTGGCAGAGCTACACCTACTAATACATCGCTTGTCTTATTATTGTAGTATTCTATAGAGCCTGAAAGCCTGTTATTAAAAAAACCATAGTCTATAGCATAGTTCCAGCCTTTAGTATATTCCCAGCCTAATGTAGGGCTTGGCGCTTCAGAAACATAATACCCTGTAGTTCGCACATCACTAAAATTATACGGCCTTGAGGCAAGGGCTCCAAGTGTTTTATACGGATTTATTGCCTGGTTAGCATTTTGCCCGTACCCTGCCCTTAATTTTAATTGGCTTACAGCCTTTACCCCCTTCATAAATGATTCGTTAGCTAAATTCCAACCTCCGGACACGGCAGTATAACTATGGTATTTGTTGCCCGGTGCCAGCCTTGAAGATCCATCAGTACGGTAACTTGCATTCAATAGGTAGCGGTTATCATAATTATACATTACACGCCCCATGTAAGATGTAAGTGCAGTTAAAGAGTAGCCCTGGTTGTTAGGGTCTGCTACTACCGGTTCATCTGTGCGACCTAAATTGTAAAACTGAAAAGTATCTGCGGCGATCTTAGTTGTTGAGAATGCAGAACTGTTATACTTATCCTGTTGAGCAGAATATAACAGCAATGCATTTACATTATGTTTTCCAAAAGCACGGTCATACGACACAAGGTTTTCGGCTGTCCAGCTTGTAGTAAGCGCCTGGTTAATATTAGCGTTAGAATCTGTTTGATCATTATAATCAAAAACTCCTTTTCCTTCATAATAGCCGCCGAAAGATGCACGTATGGTACCACCAAGGTTTAGCCTGAACTTAAGGCCTTCAACACCCGGAATTTTAACCTCGCCGTATGCACTGTTGTATGAAGCATAAGCCCTTGTCTGGTTTACGTACGTATCACGAAGGGCTCCTAAAGATTGCCTTGTATTTACCCATGATTGGTCTGCAGCACTTACTATCGTTCTTCTAAACGTACCATCTGCGTTATATTGACTTGCAAGCGGAGTTTGGGCAAGCACACCATATAATCCTGTACCATTATCTGTAACAGAGTAATTGCTATTAGATGTAAAACCTATTTTCACATAATCTCCTATTTGCTGGTCTAAAGACGCAAATAATGAAATACGCTGATAATCCTGTAATGGCACCACGCCTTCATCCTTGTAATATGTAGTACTAAAGCTGTAATTCCCTTTTTGTGTACCACCGGTTACATTAAGGTGGTGGTTTTGTGTTATACCTGCTTTATAATACAAATCCTGCCAGTTTGTATTTGTATCGTTAGATTCATCAGCGCCATTGCTTGGATACAAATTAGCATAAGTTCGCAGTTTTACAAGTTGAGGCCCATCCATCATCGGATATTCATAAGCATTCCTTACGCTTAAAAACGAATTGTAGGTAAACTTAGCTTCCTGGCCCACACCACCTTTATTTGTAGTGATTAATATTACACCATTGGCACCACGCGAACCATACACGGCAGTAGAAGAAGCATCTTTAAGAACATCGACACTTTTAATATCATCAGAATTAATATCTGAAATAGAACCGGCAAAAGGTATACCATCTAAAACAATTAACGGATTATTGCTTCCTGTTAAAGAACGCACACCCCTGATGCGTATTTGCATAGCTGCACCCGGTCGTGAATCTGTCTGGTTAATTTCCACACCCGCAAGGCGGCCCTGTAGTGCCTGTGTAATATTAGGCGATGGTACATCACGTACTGCATCACCTTTTATTGATGCTACCGAACCGGTAACAGCTTCTTTGCGCTGGGTACCATACCCCACAACCACAACTTCGTTAAGTTGCTTAGATTCTGATGCCATTACAACATTAACAGTACTCCCTGTTACCGTTATTTCCTGAGATGTAAACCCAATAGATGCAAATACCAGTACTGCTCCCTGCGAAACAGATATACTGTATTTACCGTCAACATCGGTTACGGCAGCGTTTGCAGTGCCTTTAATAAGTACATTAACACCCGGTATACCTAATTTATCTTCGCTTGAGGTTACCGTTCCTGTAACAGTCCTCTGACCCTGCGCAAAACTTAAATGCGCGGTTAAAAGTAACATACATAATAGTATCAAACGTTTTGAAAGGAATGACACTGAGTAGATCTTCTTCATAAATTAATTTAGTTAGTTAATCATTGATTTGGTTATTAATTCTTGTTAGTCATTAAATTGTTAATTCATTTTTTAAGTTGTTAAATAATTTTACTGCAACTAAATCGATTTCGTTAATTTATTATATTATTGATGTATTATTACATAATATTTATAAATGAAATTTTATAAATTAATTAAATATATAAATACACATAATAAATAATAGTTGATAACAAAATGACAATACAGAAAAAAAATCTAATGGTACTATAGACCAAAAGTAAACTTTACCAATACCTGTTTACAATAATTGACTAAAAATCTACGAATACGTTTTAGTAAAAATAATTTCATTATATTAATAGGTAAACATAATACTGTAATCATACATATGCGAGGAGTCTTATAAGAGTAAGAAATATATTTTTAAACTCTGCAAAGTATAAAAAAACGGCTGCAAAATGCAGCCGTTCCTATACATTATAAAACAAAATATTATTTTAATCCTGCAAGGCTTTGCTCTAATGTTGCAATCTTGGCAAGGGCATCGGCTTCTTTTTGCCTTTCTATAGCAAGTACTTTTTCGGGCGCGTTGTTCACAAATTTCTCGTTACTTAATTTTGCCTGTACCGATTTCAGGAAGCCCTGGTTGTATACTAATTCCGCTTCAAGCTTGGCAACCTCTTCATCTATATTTACTGTACCGGTAACCGGTACAAAATATTCGTTAGAGCGTGCCCTGAAGGTTAACGCACCGCTAACTTTGTCGGTTACATAATCTAAAGCAAAAAGGTTACCCAGTTTGAGGATAATGCTGTCAAAATAGTCTGATGCGTTATCGTTATTAATAGCTTTAAGCTCTATAGCATCTTTAAACGGAATGTTCTTATCCTTACGAATGGTACGAATACCTGATATTACCTCAGATGCCAGTTCGAAATCGGCAAGTACCCGCTCATTAACCGGTTTTGCTTCCGGCCATGTAGCGATAATCAACGCTTCCTCAGTAGTCCTCTCAGCAATTAGCTGCCAGATTTCTTCGGTAAGGAACGGCATAAACGGGTGAAGCAATTTCAGGTTGCTTTCCAGCATTTCGATAGCTTTTGCAAACGTAGCACTGTCTATAGGCTGTTGGTAAGCCGGTTTTATCATTTCAAGGAACCATGAGCAGAAATCATCCCATACAAGTTTATAAATAGCCATAAGGGCATCGCTAATCCTGTATTTTTCAAAATGGTCTTCAATCTCCACAAGCGTTTTGTTCACTTTTGCCTCATACCATTCTATCGCTTTTACGGCATAATCAGGCTGTGCGATTTCACTTACCTCCCATCCTTTTATAAGGCGGAATGCATTCCATATTTTATTGGTAAACGCCTTGCCCTGGTTGCAAAGCTCCTCGTCAAACATAATATCGTTACCGGCAGAGGCACTTAAAAGCAAGCCTACGCGTACACCATCGGCACCAAATTTTTCAATAAGGTCTAATGGGTCGGGTGAGTTACCTAACGATTTACTCATTTTCCTGCGCTGTTTATCGCGCACAAGGCCCGTTAAATACACATTGGTAAATGGTTTTTTACCCGAATACTCATAACCTGCAACGATCATCCTGGCTACCCAGAAGAAAAGGATATCCGGACCGGTAACAAGGTCGTTTGTTGGGTAATAATATTCAAAATCTTTATTTTCCGGATTTACTACACCATCAAAAACCGACATAGGCCACAACCACGCCGAAAACCAGGTATCAAGCGTATCAGGATCCTGTTTAAGGTCGGCAACCGTAAGGCTCTGGTTTCCGGTACGTTCTTTGGCAGCAGCCAGTGCCTCTTCGGCAGTTTCGGCCACTACAAAATCTTCTTTACCGTCGCCAAAATAGTAGGCGGGTATCTGCTGTCCCCACCATAGCTGGCGCGAAATATTCCAGTCGCGGATGTTTTCCATCCAGTGGCGGTACGTATTATCAAAACGCTTGGGGTACAGTTTAACCTCTTCCGTTTCAAGCACCGCTTTAATAGCGGGCTTGGCAAGGCCTTCCATTTTGAGGAACCATTGGTCAGAAAGGCGAGGCTCTATAACAGCCTTAGTCCTTTCAGATGTACCTACTTTATTAATGTGTGTTTCTATTTTGTCAAGGTTGCCTATAGCTTCAAGCTCTACAGCAATTTCGTCGCGAACCGCAAAACGGTCTTTGCCTTCATACTGTAAACCAAAACTATTCACGGTAGCATCTTCATTAAAAATATCTATGATATCAAGGTTGTGCTTTTCGCCCAGTGCCTTATCATTAACATCGTGTGCAGGCGTAACCTTAAGGGCACCGGTTCCAAATTCCATGTCTACATACTCATCAAAAATAATAGGTATAACACGGTTGGCAATAGGCACAATGGCATTTTTGCCACGCAGGTGGGTGTAACGCTCATCGTTAGGGTTTATACATATAGCGGTATCGCCCAGTATAGTTTCAGGGCGCGTAGTAGCCACGACGATGTATTCTTCGGTGCCTTCAATTTTATATTTAAGGTGGTACAGTTTACCCTGCCTTTCTTCATAAATAACTTCTTCGTCAGATAGTGTAGTTTTAGCCTCCGGGTCCCAGTTAACCATCCTGAAGCCCCTGTAAATAAGCCCTTTATTGTAAAGATCTACAAACGAATGGATAACCGATGCGCTCATATCCGGGTCCATAGTAAACTTGGTACGTTCCCAGTCGCACGAGGCACCCAGTTTTTTAAGCTGGTCTAAAATTACACCGCCATATTTATGGGTCCACTCCCAGGCATGGCCTAAAAATTCTTCACGGGTAAGGTCAGCCTTATTAATCCCTTCAGCTTTAAGCTTGGCAACCACCTTGGCTTCGGTAGCAATAGAGGCGTGGTCGGTTCCCGGTACCCAGCAGGCATTGAAGCCTTTAAGGCGTGCACGGCGTATTAAAACATCCTGTATGGTATTGTTAAGCATGTGCCCCATGTGCAGCACCCCGGTTACATTAGGCGGGGGTATTACAATGGTATATGGTGTGCGGTGGTCTGGCTCTGAGTGAAAATAGTTGTTTTTCATCCAGTACTCATACCACTTGCTCTCTACGGCTTTGGCATCAAATTGCGAAGGGATCGTCATAACGTTATAATGTTCTAAATTTTTACCAAAATAATTGGTTCGATTTTTGTAAAATGTATGCAAAAGTAACCATATAAGTACAATTTAAAAAAAACACGTACCAATATTTGTACTTTAATTTAAACTGTTTACATTTACTAACAACAAAATGATTTTACAATGAAAAGAATTTTATTTTTAATTGCTTTTATTGCTACAAGTGTAACGGCAACTTATGCACAAAAGGGCCCTAAAATAGAGTTTAAAAGTGATACTGTTGATTATGGTACTACCAGTAAAGAAAAAGATAATGGTGTGAGAACTTTTGAGTTTACCAATACGGGAGATGCACCACTTATTGTTACCGATGTAAAATCTACCTGCGGCTGTACTGTGCCTACCAAACCTAAAGATCCTATTGCACCGGGACAAACCGGAAAGATAGATGTTAAATATAACATGAACCCCGGCCCTATACGTAAAACTATTACCGTACAAAGTAACGCCGTTAACGTACCCGGCGGTACGGTAGCCCTTAAGCTTAAAGGCGAAGTGGTTAAAAAAGAAGATGTAAACATTTTACAGAAAAAGAAAACCGGGCCCGCCCAGTAATAAAATATAATATGACCATGAAGCCTTGCCATTATGCAGGGCTTTTTTTGTGGGTCCTCTCTCCTAAGGAGAGGGGGAAACTACACTCGATAATATAGATGACTCTAACATTAAACATCTTAAAAAACACGTTTAAAGAACCAGGCTGTTCCCGTTCCAGGCTCCCCTCTCCTTCGGAGAGGGGTTGGGGATGAGGACTAAGACACGAATTTCTCAAATTGGCACGAATTAATTAGTGTAAATTCATGCCATTCATGACTTAGATATTTCAAAAAATATCGCAAATTTGCGCTTGCAAACAAACACATAAACTACAATGCCGCAAGTATCTAAAAAAGGCACACAAATGCCCGAAAGCCCTATAAGGAAACTGGTTCCTTATGCAGAGATCGCTAAAAGGAAAGGTAACAAAGTATACCACCTTAACATAGGCCAGCCCGATATAAAAACTCCCGAAGTGGCGCTGGAAGCCATTAAAAATGCAGATATTAAAATACTGGAATACAGCCATTCGGCCGGTTTTGAGAGCTACAGGGTAAAACTTGCTGCCTCTTACCAAAAAGCCGGTGTAGATGTATATACCGAAAATATAATTATTACCACAGGAGGATCTGAAGCATTGCTTTTTGCTTTGGGCAGTACCCTTGATGCCGGTGATGAGATTATCATCCCTGAGCCTTTTTATGCTAATTACAATGGCTTCTCGGTAGCATCGGGCGTTACGGTTGTACCGGTAATTTCTACGATAGATGAAGGTTTTGCCCTTCCCCCTATTGCTGATTTTGAAAAGCACATTACCCCGCGTACAAAAGCAATTTTAATATGCAACCCGGGTAACCCTACAGGGTACCTGTACACTCAGGACGAGATTCAGCAGCTTGCCGACCTGGTTAAAAAGCACGACCTGTTCCTTATTGCCGATGAAGTATACCGAGAGTTTACTTATGATGGCGACAAGCATTACAGTGTTATGAACGTGCCGGGCATAGAGCAAAACGCTATTATGATCGACTCTGTTTCTAAACGTTACAGCATGTGTGGTGCAAGGATAGGCTGCATCGTGTCTAAAAATAAAGAGGTAATGGCTACAGCAATGAAGTTTGCACAGGCACGCCTTAGTCCGCCCACCTTCGAACAGATTGCCAGTGAAGCTGCCCTTGATACACCGCAAAGTTATTTTGACGAGGTTATAAACGAATACCGCGAGCGCAGGGATACCCTTGTAAGCGAGCTCCAAAAAATAGAGGGTGTAAAAGTAGCCACCCCAAAAGGTGCGTTTTACTGTATAGTGCGACTGCCGATAGACAATGCCGATGCCTTTGCACAATGGCTGCTTGAGAGTTATGACAATAATGGCGAAACGGTAATGGTTGCCCCTGCTGCAGGATTTTATTCGACACCGGGCGTTGGCCTTAACGAAATAAGGATTGCTTATGTTCTTAAAAAAGAAGACCTTGTACGCTCTGTAGCTATCCTAAAAGATGCTTTAGACGTTTACAATAGCAAATAATATTTATATTTTTTTTAGCCACGAATTGCACAAATTTGCACTAATTAGATTAGTGAGATTGAGGTAATTCGTGGCTTTCTTTTTTCCAAATTAAACAAATCCTCAAATCGACGCATTAACTTTATATAGGATTATTTTCTTTTAATAAAAATGTTTCTTATCTTTGCAAGCCGGATTTATTTCTTTAAATTCCATAATACTTCCTCCATATTTCCTTTCCAGATTTGTACCAAGATTTCATATACATAATTTTGTATGTATACGACAGAGAACAAACCTGCCAAACGTTTTGATTATAATACTTACATACAGGGCCGCCTTGCCGGTAAATATGTTATTGCATACATTGATGAGGATATACAGGAACAACCCTTTACACAGGATGTAATTGATGATGTTGAGCCTACCGAAGGTGATATCAATAAGCTAATGCCATTTACTGATAAAAAGGTTGCAGAAAGTATTGATGTCACAAATGATGTTTTTGAAGGATATCCTGAACTAAACATCATCTGTGAGGCCGGGTTGATAATTAATTGTGATGTCTTTCTCTTAAAGAATATACTATTTCACTACATGCCCAAAATTAATTGCAGGGGTGCGCCTGTTCCCTAATTAATTGGCTACGGCAAATTTTTGTTTTGATGGATTTATTTGCTGCCGAAATTGATCCCAATAGGAAATCAGATTAAACATGTACTCAAAACATTCTAAATCCGGTAGCGATTTAATTTTGGTAGCATAAAAATGTTGTATGAACAAATTTCCCTTAAGGAAATTGATTATAGATTCTCATCAAATTTTATAGACATGATACCCCGCGGTTGCTTTTACAAATTACCAGATTAACAAATCCATAATAACCACCTTTCGCTCATTGGCATACTGAAAATAATATCGCAAAGCAGTAGTGAAGACGCTGCTTATAACGATTTACACCTAAGCCACACAGCTTACCAAGACCCGGGGAACGAGCCCGGGCAGCAGCCCTTTTTTAATAGCTAACGCATCATTTTAAATCAGGATAACTGCAGGAGGTATGCTGTGTGGCTTTTTGTTTTAATTACTATACAGCTAATAAAGTTTTTTTTTAAATAGCGTTCAAAAATTAATTCATGGATATTCAAAGTCCCGGAGGGACGACATGTTTATAGTATATTATTAGATAAGTTATTTGAGCTTCGGAGAAGCGGCATATTAAATACATGCCGCTTCTCCGAAGCTCACTTTTGTTGGCGGTAAAATTTTTATAAACATGACGCTCCTCAGGAGCTTAAAAAGGTCGCAGATATTAATTTTGTCCTCCAGTACTTTATATTTTAAAATCTTAATATTTAACACGGCAACTATATAAACAAAAAAACTCCGGCCTTAGCCGGAGTTTTCTATATATCTAAGAAAAGTAAAATTACTTTATAAATTCAATTTTTTGTGCTTCTTCCAGGTTAACACTGTCAAAAAAGCCTTGTTCGTTCATCCATTCGTCGCTGTATACTTTACTCATGTAGCGCGAACCATGATCTGGGAATATCATAACGATATTGCTGTTTTCGTCAAACTCTCCTGCCTCGTCATACTGCCTTGCAGCCTGTAGCGTAGCGCCACTTGTGTAACCTACAAAAAGACCTTCGGTTTTAGCAATATACCTTGCGGCATGAGCGCTATCCTCGTCAGATACTTTTATAAACTTGTCTATAACATCAAAATCTGTTGCCGTAGGGATAAGGTTTTTACCAAGCCCTTCTATACGGTATGGATAAATTTCTTCGCTGTCAAACTCTTTCGTTTCATGGTATTTTTTTAGTACCGACCCAAAAGCATCAACCCCTAAAATTTTAATATCAGGGTTTTGCTCCTTAAGGTAACGTGCCGCGCCCGATATTGTTCCTCCTGTACCACTGCACGCAATAAGGTGCGTTATCTGGCCACCGGTTTGCTCCCAAATTTCGGGGCCGGTAGTTTTGTAATGCGCATCTATGTTAAGGTCGTTAAAATACTGGTTGATGTACACAGAACCTTTCATTTCTTCATGAAGCCTTTTAGCAACGCTGTAGTAAGAACGCGGATCATCTGCCGATACATTAGCAGGGCACACATAAACCTTTGCACCCATGGCGCGTAGCATATCTATCTTATCTCTCGATGATTTAGAACTTACTGCAAGCACACAATCATAGCCTTTAATAATGCTAACCATAGCAATGCTAAAGCCAGTGTTACCAGATGTGGTTTCTATGATGGTATCTCCGGGTTTAAGTACGCCCCTTCTTTCCGCCTCTTCAATAATGTATAGTGCTATCCTGTCTTTAGTGGAATGACCCGGGTTAAAAGCTTCAACTTTAGCATAATAATTCCCCTTTAAACCTTCTGTAACTTTATTAACCCTGATAAGGGGTGTATTCCCTATCAGTTCCAATATATTATTATAGGCTTTTATTTCTTCTTTCATAAAAAAATAAGTTAGCAAGGTAAACTGTAAATTAGTTTAAGTAACCTTAAAACCCTGCAAATCTAACAAAAAAATTTTAATTACTTTTTAATTCCTTCCAAATCTAACAAAAAACTGTATTCTTTGGCAACTTCTTTGATAGCCTCAAAACGACCCGAAGCGCCTCCGTGCCCTGCTTCCATGTTGGTATCCAGATACAACTGGTTGTTACCTGTGCTTACAACCCTAAGTTTTGCAACCCATTTTGCAGGCTCCCAGTACTGCACCTGCGAGTCGTGCAGGCCGGTTGTTACCAGCATATTGGGGTAAACCTGTGCTGTTACATTGTCATAGGGCGAATACTCTTTCATGTACTTGTAGTACTTTTTCTCGTTGGGGTTGCCCCACTCGTCATATTCGCCTGTGGTAAGGGGTATACTATCGTCCAGCATTGTGGTAACCACATCTACAAACGGTACCTGTGCAATAACACCGTGGTAAAGCTGCGGTGCCATATTAATTACAGCCCCCATAAGCAGCCCTCCGGCCGATCCGCCTTCGGCATACAAATGTTGTGGCGATGTATATTTCTGGTCGATTACAAAGTTAGAACAATCTATGTAATCTGTAAAGGTATTCTTCTTTTTTAATAGCTTGCCGTTATCATACCACTCACGGCCCAGGTCTTCGCCGCCCCTAATATGGGCAATAGCAAAAATAAATCCGCGGTCGAGCAGGCTAAGCCTTATCGACGAAAAGTAAGGATCCATAGAGGCCCCGTAAGATCCATAAGCATATAAAAGGAAGGGATTACTGCCATCCTGCTTAATGCCTTTGCGATACACCATAGAGATGGGAATTTTTGTTCCATCCTGTGCAGTGGCCCATACCCTCTCTTCTTTATAATTATTTTTATCGAACTGCCCCCCTAAAACCTCCTGCTCCTTGAGCACGGTTTTTTCGCGGGTCTTCATATTAAAGTCTATAACCGATGATGGTACTGCCAGCGACTGGTAGCTGTAGCGCAGTATATCTGTATCAAAATCAGGATTGGTAGAAGTGCCTGCGGTGTAGGTTTCACTTTCAAACGGCAGGTAATACTCCCGGGTACCATCCCAAGGGCGAATACGGATAGTGTTCAGTCCGTTACTGCGCTCAGATATTACAAGGTAGTCCTTAAAAATATCAATATCTTCAAGCAATACATCTTCGCGGTGCGGTATCAGGTCGGTCCAGTTGGCTTTTCCTGTAGCATTCTCCGGCGTGGTCATCAGCTTAAAGTTGGTCGCCTTGTCTTTATTGGCAACAATATAGAATTTATCGCCGTAGTGCGATATGCTGTATTCCAGGCCGCGTGTCCTTTTCTGAAACATTTTAAACTTACCATCGGGCTTTGCAGATTCCAGTATCCTGAATTCTGTAGTAAGGGTACTTGATGAACCTATTACAAGGTATTTTTTAGATTTCTCCTTGTATATAAAAGTGTTATAGGTATCGTCTTCCTCATGAAAAATCAGCACATCGTCGCTGCCATCGGCACCTAATTTATGTTTATAAATTTTATCTGACCGAAGCGTAACCTGGTCGTTACGTGTATAAAATAAAGTGTGGTTATCGCCTGCCCAGGTAGAACTGCCTGTAGTGTTTTCTATTTTGGCGGGCAGTACCTCGTTCGTTTCAAGGTTTTTAACCTGAATGGTATACTGCCTGCGCGATACAAGGTCTACACCAAAGGCTGCCCACTTGTTATCTTCACTAATATTCAATCCGCCCAACTGAAAATACGTATGTCCTGCGGCCATTTCGTTACAGTTAAACAGTATTTCTTCGGGAGCATCAAGGCTTACTTTTTTGCGCGAATATATGGGGTAATCCTTGCCTTTTTCGTAGCGGGTTATGTAGTAATAACCGTTGTAAAAATAAGGGACAGATGAGTCGTCTTCTTTAATACGGGCCTTCATCTCTAAAAACAGGTCGTCCTGAAACTGTTTTGTATGGGCCGTTTGTGCTTTGTAGTAATCGTTTTCCTGTTTAAGGTAGTCTGTAACTTCGGGGTTTTCCCTTTCGTTAAGCCAGTAATAATTGTCTATTCGGGTATCGCCGTGCATTGTAAGCTCCTTAGGCTTAACAGGTGCAACCGGCGGATTAATGGTTTTGGTCATTATAGTTTTGCTTGTTTGAGCATTTGCCGCAAAAGTAAGATAAACACAACACAAAAATAAGTGTTTTTTCATTCTTTTATCAATTGGTAAATACCACTGCAATTTATACATTTGCATTAATATTTAACGTATAAATTCTGGAAAAATGTTTGGAGATTTAATGGGAATGATGGGAAAACTTAAAGAAACCCAACAAAAGATTGAAGATACTAAAAAAAGGCTCGATACCGTTTTGATAGATGAGCAAAGCAGCGACGGCCTGCTAAAGGTTACGTTAACAGCTAACCGTACGGTAAAAGCCGTTACGGTAGATGATGCTTTACTGGAAGATAAGGAGCAGCTGGAAGATTACCTTGTACTGGTTTTTAACAAGGCTATTGCAAAAGCTACTGCCGTAAATGATGCCGAACTTGCTGCTGTGGCACAGGATGGCATGCCAAATATACCGGGAATGGATTTTTTAAAATAACAAATATTGTTTCAGGTTTAAAGTTTAATGTTTCAGGTTACTCATCCTCCTGAACCTGATTGTAGCCATACAGAACTTCAAAAAAACTTTAAACCTGAAACTTTAAACCCTATGATCCTCTACATAAAAAACATGGTTTGCAACCGCTGTATTGCGGCAGTGCGCAATGAGCTCAACACATTGGGCCACGTTGAGCATGACGTAACTTTAGGCGAAGCCGAAATTACCGCCATGCCCGATGCTGCCCAACTGGAAACCATAGCTTTTGGACTGAAAAAATTGGGGTTTGAATTAATTACCGACCGTAAAGGCCGTATAATAGAGCAGGTTAAAAATGAGATCGTGCAACTGGTACATCATTCCGGCGAAATATTAATCTCTAATCTTTCTTCTTTTTTAGCCGATAAACTACAGTATGATTACACCTACCTGAGCAATCTTTTCTCTCAAGTAGAGGATACTACTATCGAGAAATATTACATTGCCCAGCGTATAGAAAAAGTAAAGGAACTTTTAGTTTACGACGAATTATCGCTTGCGCAGATAGCTGACCAATTAGGGTATAGCAGCCCGGCATACCTTTCCGGCCAGTTTAAAAAAGTTACCGGCTTTACCCCTACCCACTACAAATCTGTTAAGGCTAACAAACGCCGCAGTATAGACAACCTGTAAATGTTACAGCTATTATATAAAATTACGTAAGTCATTTTATTAATTCATTGCCGACCTTTGTAATGTATTTGAAGCACTAAATTTCGAAATACAAATAACAAAGAGCTTCACTCATGGAAATAACTTGCAGATAAAAGGCAAACAAATTTCATGCAGAACGGCAAAGAACTTTAAACCTTAAACTAATTTCATGACCCATACCTATAACATTAGCGGAATGACCTGCGAGGGTTGCGTAGCAAAAGTAAGCTACCTGCTAAAACAAATACCCAAAATTACTAACGTTGCCGTTAACCTTGACAAAGGCCAGGCCGATGTTACCATGAGCAGCCACGTAGCAACACATGCGCTGCAGGAGGCCCTTAAAGACTATCCTAAATACCAACTGACAGAAGAACGTGCACACCATACCGCACCTGTAAATGTTTTTGAAAACCAACCGGAAATTGCTAAAAGCTGGGCAGCAACCTATAAACCTATACTACTCATTTTTGGGTATATAAGCGCGATTTCTTTAATTACAGCTTTATGGGGAAACAGCTTTAGCGGTATGACGTTTATGCGCATTTTTATGGCGGGATTCTTCCTTACTTTCTCCTTTTTTAAAATGCTCGACCTTAAAGGCTTTGCCGAAAGCTATGCCATGTATGATGTAGTGGCTAAAAAAATCCCGGCATGGGGTTATGTATACGCCTTTTTAGAGTTGGCACTTGGCCTCGCTTTTGTTTTAGACTTTGCACCGCTTTATGTAAATGCTTTTACGGCAGTACTTATGGCAGTTAGCTTACTTGGTGTATTACAAAGCGTTTTTAATAAAAAACAAATACGCTGTGCGTGCCTGGGTGCGGTATTTAACCTGCCTATGAGCACTGTTACCATTATAGAAGACGGCCTTATGATAGCTATGAGCGTAGCCATGATTTTTATGTACCTGTAAATCCAACAAAAAATTATATTAATGTTATTATAACCTTTAGCAGGCATTAAAATACAAATACAGTCATGTTTTTTATATTTTTATAATCTAAAAATATATAACATGGCCGTTTCACAAAAATTAGCGTTAATTTTTATAACATCGTGGCTATCCTGCGCTTCATGGTTTGCTTTTTTGCCCCCTGCAAAAGACGTTTATACTACAAAAGGCCGTACAGAGTTACTGGCTAAAGGAGAGGTAGTACTTATTGGGTCGGCATCGTCTGTAACATTCGGGTTTAAAGGCAGCAAATGCACGCTAAAACTTGAGGCTAAAGATAATACAGATCACCATAATTATGTTGCAATAGAGGTAGACGGGCAGTACTACAGCCGTGAAAAAATTGAGCCGCACGGCACTAAGGTATTTATAAACGTACCGGGTAACAGCCATACCATAACTGTGTATAAAGCTACAGAAGCCGCTAACGGCAAAGTAATTTTTAATGGTGCAGAGGGAGATCTTTTTAAAATAAATGAAAAACCTAAAAAGAAAATTGAATTTATTGGCGACTCTATAACCTGCGGCATGGGCAATGATACTATTGCTATACCCTGCGGTAAAGGTTTATGGTATGACCAGCATAATGCTTACTATTCGTATGCGCCTATTGCAGCGCGAACTCTAAATGCCGATTTTGTACTTAGCTCTGTCTCCGGTATAGGCATGTACCGTAACTGGAATGACGAGCATGAAAAGGAGGCAATTATGCCCGATGTTTATGAAAATCTTTACCTTAACAAAGATTCTGCTAAACCTTATTCTTTTGGTTTTAACCAGGATGTTACCTGCATTGCATTAGGTACTAACGATTTTAGCAACGGCGACAGCAAAAAAACAAGGCTGCCATTTAACGAAGATATGTATGTATCAAACTACGTAAAATTTATACAAACCGTTTACAAACATGCACCTAATACCCATATTGTTTTGTTAGACAGCCCTATGGTAACAGGACTAAAGGCCACAGTTTTTGCTAAATGCCTTAACAAAATTAAAGATACCATTAATGCACAAAAAGGACATAAACCGGTAACTGTGTTTATATTTAAAGCAGTAACGCCGCATGGCTGTGGCTCTCATCCCGAAATTGAAGACGATAAACTAATGGCATTGCAGCTTGTGCCTTACTTAAATAAACTGCTTAATGAAAAATAGACGGTTCCTTAATTTTATATTTGGTTTGCTTGGTATATCAGGTTTTGCAAACGTTTCGCTCCCCTCCTATTTTTCAGATAATATGGTGCTGCAACGCAATGCCGATATTACACTTTGGGGTTGGGCAAATCCGTCTGAAGAAATTACCATTACAACAGGCTGGGACAATGCAGAATATAAGATTATAGCAGACAACCAGGCTACATGGCGGCTTATCCTGAAAACACCGCATGAAGGCGGACCTTATACCATTACTTTTAAAGGTAAAAAAGAACTGGTTTTAAAAAATGTAATGCTGGGCGAAGTGTGGCTGTGCTCTGGCCAAAGTAATATGGAATGGACCGCCGCAGCCGGGATTGTTAATGCTGAGGCAGAAATAGCCGCGGCAGACTAAGCGGACATTCGTTTTTTTAAGGCTACAAGATTAACTGCAAAAGACCCACAAATTAACATGCCCGGTAACTGGGAAACCTGTACACCGCAAACCATGAAAAATTTTGGGCTATAAGTTATTTCTTTGCCCAACGTTTAAATACAGAACTTACCGGTGTACCCATTGGCATTATTAATTCGAGCTGGGGAGGTACACCCGCCGAGATATGGATACCTGAAGGACACATAATTAACGATAAAACACTGGCAGATGCAGCGGTAAAATTACCTAACGCACCATGGGGCCCTAACCAGCCGGGGCGGGCTTATAATGCCATGATAAGCCCACTTGCAGGTTATAAAATTGCAGGTGTGCTATGGTACCTGGGCGAAAGCAATGTAGGGTCTAACGTGTATGACAAAACATTAAGCACCCTGATAACAGCCTGGCGTACTGCATGGAAAGACGACTTCCCCTTTTACTACGTGCAAATTGCACCGTTTAATTATGAAGGCACTATGCAGGGCGTAACCATACGTAATGCACAACGCAAAGTGCTGCAGCAAGTAAACAAAACAGCATTGGTAGTTATAAGCGATATTAGCCCGGTAGATGATATTCATCCGCGCGACAAGAAACCGGTGGGTATAAGGCTTGCCAACCTCGCTTTAAACAATATTTACAAAATTAATAAGGGTGAGGTTAATAGTCCACTCTACAAAAAATTTAAGGCCGATGGTAACAGGTTAACCGTTTATTTTGATAATGCAGAGGGGCTGCATTTTACCAATAATACATCTGCCCTGTTTGAAATTGCCGGTAGCGACAGTATGTACTATCCGGCAAAAGCCACAATAAAAAAAGACACCGTAGTGCTAACCTCTCTAAATGTTAAAGTGCCCACACAAGTGCGTTTTGCATGGCATAATACGGCACAGGCTAATTTATTTAACAGTGCTAATTTACCCGCATCGGCTTTTATAAGCGAGTAAGCAGTGTTATAAACTTTCTATAACCTACCTAAACTTTAAAACGTTCGTATAAAAACAAAAAGCCTTTCCGTTGCCGGAAAGGCTTTAGTATATATAAATACTGTCTCTTACATGTGTATAGACCTGTTTGCTGTAGCAGCAAGCGCTGCCTCTTTAACCGCCTCGGCATAGGTAGGGTGTGCATGAGATGATCTTGCAATATCCTCGGCAGATGCCTTAAATTCCATTGCTATAACAGCCTCTGCAATAAGGTCGGCAGTACGGGCACCTATCATGTGTATACCTAAAACCTCATCGGTAGTAGCATCGGCAAGTATTTTTACAAAACCATCGGTATCCATACTTGCACGGCTACGGCCTAATGCTTTAAATGGAAAGCTTCCTGTTTTATAAGCAACGCCTGCTTCTTTAAGTTGCTCTTCAGTTTTACCTACAGCAGCAACCTCCGGCCATGTATATACAACACCCGGTATAAGGTTATAATCAATATGTGGCTTTTGCCCGGCAATAGTTTCTGCTACAAAAGTACCTTCTTCTTCTGCTTTGTGAGCAAGCATGGCACCTTTTATAACATCGCCTATAGCGTAAATGTTTGGTACGCTTGTTTGTAAATGTTCGTTAACCTCAACAAGGCCCCTTTCAGATATTTTAACCCCGGCTTTATCGGCGTTAAGCCCTTCTGTATACGCTTTGCGCCCTACAGATACCAGTGCATAATCGCCATCAAGGGTAATGGTTTCACCTTTTGCATTCTCAGCCTGCACCTGTACATCGGCACCATTGCGCTCTACCGATTTTACTTTATGAGAGGTATAGAATTTCATGCCCTGTTTTTTAAGCACCTTAGTAAGTTCTTTACTTAGGCCTGCATCCATACCCGGAATAATACGGTCAAGATACTCCACGACAGATACCTGCGCACCCAGGCGAAGGTACACTTGCCCTAACTCAAGCCCTATTACACCACCACCTATAACGATAAGGTGCTTAGGTATTTCTTTAAGCTCTAAAGCCTCGGTAGATGTGATTATTTTTTCTTTGTCTATTTTTATAAATGGTAACGACGCCGGTTTAGACCCAGTAGCAATAATGGTATTTTTTGCTTCGATAGTTTCTGTGCTGCCGTCATTTTTTGTAACTACTACATGCGTTGCATCTTCAAACGAGCCAAGGCCTTCAAAAACAGTAATTTTGTTTTTGTCCATAAGGTATTTAATACCGCTTACGTTCTGGTCTACCACGCCACGCTTGCGCGCTATCATTTGCTCAAAGTTTACTTTGATTTCTCCTTCTATATCTATACCGTGCGTTTTAAAATCGGTAACGGCATCATGGTAATGGTGCGACGAATCTAAAAGTGCCTTGCTTGGAATGCAGCCCACGTTAAGACAGGTACCGCCAAGTGTTGAATATTTTTCGATAATTGCAGTAGTAAAACCTAATTGAGCAGCGCGAATGGCAGCTACATATCCGCCGGGACCCGAACCTATAACGACAACGTCAAATGAACTCATAGTATATATTTTATGATTTAATTTAGTATAGCAAATTTAGGCAATAACATTTATATGATACCAAATAAAATGATGAATTTACGTACCCTTACACGCACTTATGTAAGTCGAAAATTTTAAAAGTCATAAAATTTGTTATGTACTAACGGTAATGCTAACTGCAATAATAAAAAAGCCCGCACAGTTTAAATAGTGCGGGCATTAGCAATACTTTACAAATTATTTTTTATCCCTGTAATACGAATCTAAGAACAGGTACCTGGCCCTGTTAGGGTCTTTATAAAATTTAGGGCGGCTGTTAAGGTCCATAATGTTAATATCTAAAACAGGCCTTGTTACCGGCCATTCCGGTAATTTGCCGGCATTTGGGTTACCGGTTTTAATAAAGTTAGCCAAATAATCTAACGATATGGCAGACACTTTATAATCTTCGGGAGTCCATGCATAAACCCTGTTAGACGTAAGATTGCCCAATACATATTCTATATCCGACGCATGCGCTGCGCCCGATAATGCTTCCGGCATTTTAGTATCTTCTTTTTTAGCACCTTCGCCTTTTGTAATGCCCCCGGCAAGGCCTGCTGTAGCATTGCCCATTTCATTATTCATGGGTGGCCTTGGTTTAGAAAATACATATACAAAAGTTGGCCTGCCGGTTTTCCTGTGCTCATCTGCCCATTTCCATGTGCTGTAAGCAATAAAACTATCACTTGCCAGGGCCGTAGCCGATTTTACTACCTCTTCCACCGTATTGCCGGGATACAATTGTAAAGCCTCATCGGCCCTGTCGGCAAACTTTTCCTTTACAAGCTTTGCATAATTTGCCGGACTCGGGAACTGCCCCTGCATAAAGGCCTGGTAGGGAACTTCTGTAGATGTCCATCCTGCAAGTAAAGGTACTTTTGCCTGCTCGCGTGCTTTAAAAACATCTGCCGGGGACTTTGTTAAAAAGTAGCTGTCTACTACAGCTTTAGTATCAAACATATTTTTATCTGCCATATTAAGCAGTTGTTCTGCAGGTAAATCACGTAGTTTAGACAGGTTATTTATTCCAATTTTAGCTGCAAATTTTAACCCGTTAGTTTCGCCTTCCCGAAGTGAAACAGCATTTAGCGTAGGGTATATCATTGCGCCACTTTGCCCAATTGCTCCCGCTATAAGATTTTTAGATAATGGTGATGCCATGTGTGCAGATACTGATATAGACCCTGCAGATTCGCCGGCAATTGTTATCCTGTCAGGATCGCCGCCAAAGGCTGCTATGTTTTTTTTAACCCAAAGCAACGCTGCATTCTGGTCTAAAAGGCCGTAATTACCAGATGCCTTTTTGTCAGATTCCTGCGTTAGTGCAGGATGTGTAAAGAACCCAAATATACCCAGCCTGTAGTTTAGGGTTACGGTTACAATACCTTTTTTAGCAAGCGCCTCGCCATCGTACCTGTTTTCAGATCCGTCTCCGGCTACAAAACCACCACCGTAAAAATAAACCAATACAGGCAGTTTGTCGGTTGGGGCTTTAGCAGGTGTCCATACGTTTAGGTACAAGCAGTCTTCGCTCATTTTTTTTGCACGAAAGTTCATATCTCCAAATACAGGACGCTGCATGGCATTGTTGCCAAATTCATCTGCTTTACGCACCCCCTTCCATTTTGCAGGTGGTTGTGGCGCTACCCAGCGCAATTTACCTACAGGCGGCAGTGCAAAAGGGATACCCCTGTAGTTTGATATGCCCGATGTTAGTGTAAAACCTTCTAACAGTCCCTGCTCTACCTTAACCTGCGGAGCTTTTTGGGCAAAAGCCGCTATAGAAAATTGCACGATCATTGCAAGTATTAAATATTTCCTAACCATTTTTATATGTTTGTTTTAACAAATATATCGAAATATTCTATTAATTTACCGCTGTACAATAGGATTTACCAACAGTGTCTATCTGCTAAATGTAAATTTTACAAACTCATTGCTTTGTGTTATGGTAACATCCCTACCCATAATAAGTGCCCGATTATCTGGCGCGTGGCCTGCCGGAAACCCAAAGTATACAGGATAGCCATAATCAGCGGTTTGCTCTAAAGTAATTTGGCAGGCATCGCGCCCAAAGGGTATAGTAGAATCTTTAATATCTATAAGTGTACCTACTACCAGTGCTTTAAGCCCCTCCAGTTTACCAGCTCTTTTTAACGAAACCAGCATGCGGTCATAATGATAAAGATATTCATCTATATCTTCTATAAACAATATTTTACCATAGGTATCCATTTCAGATTCCGACCCAATTGCCGCATAGATCATGGAAAGGTTTCCGCCAACGAGTGTTCCCGTAATTTTGTTATCGTTTGCCCTGCTTCTCTCATGTACAGGAATATTATAAGTAAGGCTTTCGCCAAATAAAACTGCACGGATACTTTCTATAGCTTGTGGTGTACTGCCTGCATACCCCTGCAACATAACACCATGCAATGTTTCTATTGCAAAATTATGAATATGGCTGTGCAGCAGCGTAATATCGCTATAGCCTACAAGCCATTTTGGATGTTTCTTAAACCCGGAAAAATCGATGCTATCTATAATACGCAGTGTACCGTAGCCGCCTTTAGTAAAAAAGATAGCTTTAATAGCGGTATCGTCCAGCATTTGCTGCAGGTCGGCTGCGCGTTGGGCATCAGTCCCGGCTAAAAAGCCATCGGTAGCAAAAGCATGGGTACCAATAACCGGCTGTAATCCCCAACTTTTTAGTATAGTAAGTGCTTGTTCTATTTCGTGTGGCCCGGTACGTTTAGCAGTACTTATAACACCTACTTTATCGGCCGCGGAAAGATATGGCGGAGTTATCATTTATTTGTTGCTTGTATTGTTTAACACATTACCAAACCTTCTCAAGAGGAGGGCCAGCTATATTTAAACTCCTTAAATTACTCTTTTACTTAAAATTATTCATAATCTCAAATAGCTGTAGTACAATCGTATAGTTGAGTATAACCTGGTCTCTTTTTGAGAGCTATCGTGTGTGTGTGTGTGTATTTCCGGCTCTTAAATTATAACACATAGATACATAGGCCTTGATCAAAACATTAAATCCTGAAAATTGAATACTACTCCAGTTTTCTCCTTTTACGTTCGGTAGCAAGTAAATTAAGTTCGCGGCTGGTTTGCCCGGAAACCGATGTGTTTTCTTCAGCACGTCGAATAAGGTACGGCATCACGTCGCGTACCGGGCCAAAAGGCAGGTACTTAGCTACATTATAGCCATCCTGGGCAAGGTTATAACTTATATTGTCGCTCATGCCATATAATTGACCAAACCAAACGCGGTTATCGCTTTTATTAAGGCTATTATGTTTCATGAGCTTCATTAATTTATAAGAGCTTTCTTCGTTGTGTGTACCCGCAAAAATGGCCATCCTGTCTATGTGGCGGGTCATGTAAGCAATGGCATCATCATAATTACTATCGGTAGCTTCTTTAGATATACATATTGGCGACGGATACCCCATATCGGCAGCGCGTTTATTCTCTTTCTCCATATAAGCACCCCGCACAATTTTCATACCTATATAAAATCCCTGTTCTTCGGCAAGCGTGTGTAGCTTTCTCAAATACGTCATCCTGTCGTGGCGGTACATTTGCAATGTATTAAATACAATAGGTTTCTCTTTGTTGTATTTAGCCATCAGGTTAGCCACCAGGTCATCGGCAGCATCCTGCATCCAGCTTTCTTCTGCATCAATAAGTAATGCCACGTCGTTAGCGTGGGCGGCTTTACAAACGGTTTCAAAACGGTTAAGCACGCGGTTCCATTCTGCAGCTTCTTCAAGGTTAAGGGTTTTGCCCTCGCCTAACTTAACGTACAGGTCAAAACGCCCAAAACCCGTTGGCTTAAAAACCGCAAACGGTATGGCATTAATTTCTTTAGCAAACGTAATGGTCTTTAGGGTTTTATCCAGCGCCTTATCAAATTCGGCCTCATCTTCCTTAGCCTCTACCGAATAATCCAATACAGACGATACACCTTTAGTAAACATCTTTTCTACTACAGGCAGGCAATCCTCTTCGGTAGTACCACCACAAAAATGGTCAAAAACCGTAGCACGAATAAGCCCTTCTACAGGTAAATGTGCCTTAAGGGCAAAGTTTGTTACGGCTGTACCTATGCGCACCAGTGGTTCAGACGCTATCATTTTAAACAGGAAATACGCCCTGTCAAGTTCGGTATCACTTTTAAGTGCAAAAGCAGCAGCGGTATTATTGAAGATCTTTTCCATTACTTTAAAAAAATTTATGCAAATATAAATACTGTTCAAGAATATAAAGCGATTTTTAGCTTATTTTGCCATTTCTTTAATACAAAACAATGCAACACATTACGAGTTCCGGCTACAATATATATTTTAACAATGATTGCTACACCTACCTCAAGGAATTACTGGTGCAGGGCAGTTACAGCAACATATTTATTATTGCCGACGAGAATACCTCGCAGCATTGCCTGCCTAACTTTTTAGCCCAGCTGGCTACAGAGCTGCCTATAGAAATTATAGAATTTGATGCCGGCGAGATTAACAAAAACATCGAGACCTGCATACAGGTATGGCATGCGCTGACTGATATGGGTGCTGACCGCAAGAGCCTTGTTATAAACGTGGGCGGCGGTGTAGTGACCGACCTGGGCGGATTTGCAGCTTCTACCTTTAAGCGCGGCATGGATTTTATTAATGTGCCCACCACCCTGCTTGCTATGGTAGATGCCTCTGTGGGGGGTAAAACCGGGGTAGACCTGGGTGTGCTTAAAAACCAGATAGGCGTTATTAACAACCCTGTTGCCGTATTAATAGATACCCAATATTTAGAAACACTGCCCGGCGCAGAAATGCGATCTGGACTTGCAGAGATGCTTAAGCACGGGCTTATTGAGGACGAAAAATATTGGGCAGAATTTAGTAACCTTGATGGATTGACCACTGATGATTTAGGCAGCCTGATATATAGGTCTGTCCTAATAAAAAACAATGTTGTAATGCAGGACCCTACAGAGAAAGGACTTAGAAAGATACTCAACTTTGGGCATACGTTAGGTCATGCTATAGAGTCTTATTTTTTAGAGAGCCCCGATAAAACCACATTGTTGCACGGCGAGGCCATTGCCATAGGGATGATGCTTGAAGCCCATATATCTATGGCGCAAAACATGCTGCCGGAAACAGAATATATCCAGATAAAAGAGGTTATACTTTCTATCTTCCCTAAGGTAGAATTTACGGCGCAGGATATAGAGATTGTTATAGGATTATTAATACATGATAAAAAAAATGAGGCCGGGAAGGTGCAATTTGTACTGCTGGAACGCATTGGCCATGCAGTTATTAACAAAGAGGTAGAGAACCAGTTGATATTCAATGCGTTTGCCGACTATCAAAACTAACAATTTTTTAAGACATTTGTTTTTAAATACGCATTATTATTTTTTACATTTGCCGGGATGAAATTAAAACAACAGGTATTTTGCTTGATAAGCGTTATTAATAAATACAAGGCTTTAGCACATGTAAATGTACTGCTCCCTGCTAACAGGATAGTACATTCTGCAACAGATTTGTACAGTATTAATAAGTGCCACGAGGAGCTACAGATACAATATGCAAATTTAAGGGTTTGAAAATAGTTATACTATTAGGATATTTCTTATTTTTATAACCACTTTTCCCCAAATTTCATAAAATGAACACAAGATATTTCGACTTAATAAATCAAACGTTTTACTTTCCGCAGGAAGAATTTACATTAAATAAAGATAACCTGCAATTTCATAACATAGACCTTATGAAACTTGTAGAGCAGTATGGTACCCCGCTTAAATTTACGTACCTGCCCCAAATTTCCAGTAACATTCGTAAAGCTAAAGAATGGTTTAGGAACGCCATGGAAAAAAACAAGTACGATGGTAAATATTTTTACTGCTACTGCACTAAAAGCTCTCATTTTGAATACATTATGAATGAAGCTTTTAAAAACAACATCCATATTGAAACATCGGCAGCTTTTGATATTAATATTGTTGAAAAACTGCTTGAAAGTGGCAAGATAAACAAGAATACGTATGTTATTTGCAACGGTTTTAAAAGAGACCAGTACATAACAAACATTGCCAGGCTAATGAATAACGGCCACAAGCAAACCATTCCTATAATTGACAACTACGAAGAGCTGGACCTGTTGCAGGAGCAAATAAACGGGAAGTTTAAAATTGGTATCCGTATTGCGGCAGAGGAAGAGCCTAAGTTTGAGTTTTATACCTCACGCCTTGGCATTGGTTATAAAAATATACTGCCTTTTTACCGCAAGCAAATACATGAGAACAAGAATGTAGAGCTTAAAATGCTTCACTTCTTTATCAACACAGGTATAAGGGACACATCATATTACTGGAACGAGCTTTCTAAATGTTTAAAGGTATATGTTAACCTTAAAAAAGAATGCCCTACACTGGACAGCCTTAATATAGGTGGCGGTTTTCCTATCAAGAATTCACTTCATTTCGAATACGACTATCAGTACATGATAGACGAAATTACTAACCAGATTAAAAAAACCTGCGACGAAGCCGAAGTTCCAGTGCCTAACATTTTTACTGAGTTTGGTTCGTTTACCGTAGGCGAAAGTGCCGGTGCCATTTACCAGGTGCTTTACCAAAAACAACAAAATGACAGGGAAAAATGGAACATGATCGATTCTTCTTTTATTACTACCCTGCCAGATACCTGGGCTATAAACAAGCGCTTTATAATGCTTGCCATAAACAGGTGGAACGACCAGTATGAGCGTGTACTGCTGGGTGGCATGACGTGCGACAGCGACGATTATTATAACTCTGAGCAAAATTTAAATGCTATATATTTGCCTAAATATAATCGCGATAAACCGTTATACATTGGCTTTTTTAATACCGGCGCTTACCAGGAAACCATAGGTGGATATGGTGGTTTGCACCACTGCCTTATACCGCAGCCTAAACACATTCTTATAGACAGGGATGAGAATGGGTTCCTTGCTACAGAGTTATTCTCTGAACAGCAAAAGGCAGAAGATGTACTTAGCATTTTAGGCTATAAAACAACACCTGTTGATGCAGAAGAGAAATAGTTAAAACACAGATTAAATTTAAATAAAGAACAAAAAAAGAACACAATGAATAAAGGACCTATTAGCCAGTTTATCGAAAAGTACTACCTGCACTTTAATGCAGCGGCACTTGTAGATGCTGCAAAGGCTTATGAAAAGCAATTGCAGGACGGTGCAAAAATGATGGTTACACTTGCCGGTGCCATGAGTACAGCCGAGCTGGGTAAAATTTTTGCAGAAATGATCCGTAAAGATAAAGTACAGATCATATCGTGTACAGGGGCTAACCTTGAAGAAGATATTATGAACCTGGTTGCACACTCTCATTATGAAAGGGTGCCTAACTACCGCGACCTTACCCCACAACAGGAATGGGATCTTTTAGAAAGAGGCCTTAACCGTGTTACAGATACGTGTATCCCGGAGCATGAGGCTTTCCGCCGCCTGCAAAAACATATTTATAAAATATGGAAAGATGCAGATGATAAGGGCGAAAGCTATTTCCCTCATGAATTTATGTACAAGATGCTACTTTCGGGTGTTCTTGAAGAGTACTATGAAATAGACCTTAAAGACAGCTGGATGTATGCTGCTGCAGAGGCTAACCTGCCTATTATTGTACCTGGATGGGAAGACAGTACTATGGGTAACATCTTTGCATCATACGTTATTAAAGGAGAATTAAAATCTACTACCGTAAAAGGTGGTATAGAATATATGGCCTTCCTGGCCGACTGGTATACTAAAAACAGCAGCAATGGTGTTGGGTTCTTCCAGATAGGCGGCGGTATTGCCGGCGATTTCCCAATATGTGTAGTACCTATGTTGTACCAGGATATGGAAATGCACGATGTTCCTTTCTGGAGCTACTTCTGCCAGATATCAGATTCTACTACAAGTTACGGATCCTATTCGGGTGCAGTGCCTAATGAAAAGATAACATGGGGAAAACTTGATATAAATACCCCAAAATTTATTATAGAATCTGATGCAACTATCGTTGCACCTCTTATATTTGCTTACTTATTAGATTTATAGTTGATTTATGAAAAGAGTTATTGTTGATTACGCTAAACTAACAAATGAGATTTTGACCCTATTGGTCGAAAGATTCCCTGACGGTTATGATGATTCGCACATCATTCGTTTTAAAAACGCAAGAAATGAAACCATTGAGGCCGTTGAAGTAAAGACCGAAGATACTATTTACCTGGTAAAAGTAAGTACCAAACTGGCGGATAGGATCGAGAATTTTGATGATGATGAAATAGACGAGCCTGCAGATGATCTTGACGCATTAAAAGAACTGGAAATCGACGATAACGACGATGACGATGATGCTCCTGCAAAGGAAGAAGATGCAGATGCCGACGGTGATACAGATGACGACGATGATGACGATGACGAAGAAGGTAGTAGCCGACGCAGGAAACATGATGTTGCCGATGAAGAAGACGAGGACGACGAGGACTAATCTTGCTGCCAAAATATTTATATTAAAGAACTCTTAACAGGGTTCTTTTTTTGTGCGTAAAAGTGTAATTTTAACGAGTACAATTCAAATAACCGAGTACAATAAACAAAGAAACATGAAAAACAAAATAATTTTATTTGCTGCCGGGCTCGCAATGTTTAGCTGCCAGAAAAAAGAAACTACCGAAACTGTTATAGAAAATACTACCGTAGAAGAGACTGCCCCCGATGTTGTTACCAAACAATGCTATATGGCGGTAACCGCAATAAAAGAAGGTACAAAAACGGTTAACGACAGCATTATGCTTAATATAGAAACCAAAGGAGACAGTATTACAGGTACTTTTAAATGGCTGCCTTATTACAAAGACAAAAAAACCGGTGAGTTTAAAGGTACTATAAAAAACAATATTGCTAATACCATACTATCTGCAAAGGCAGAAGGCACTACTAACCTTGAAGAGTTTATAATTGTATTTGACGCTACACATGCCTCTATTAAAATGGGCGAAATGGCAGAGGGTACCGATGGTATATGGCATTATAAAGATAAAGCTGCAACAAGCGAAAATTCTATCCCAAAAGTGGAGTGTAAATAGCATGAGTTATTCCATTTCGACGAAGGAGAAATCTCTTAAATTTGTAGGGATTTCTCCTTCGTCGAAATGGAAAATAAATAATTAAACTCATACATAATAATTATTTTGCCACCTCATTGTGTTGCCCTACTTTCGCAGTGCAATAAATTTGGATTAAAATATGCACCACCACTTTGTAATTTTTAAGCCTTACGGTTACCTTAGCCAGTTTATTTACAACCTTAAACGTAATAAAAAACTGCTTGGTGAGCTGCACGATTTTCCTGAGGGTACTATGGCTATAGGCCGTCTTGATGAAGATAGTGAAGGCCTGCTCCTGCTTACTACCGATGGTATGATGAGCGAAGTAGTGCGCAGTAAAAAGGTGGAGAAAGAGTATTACGTTCAGGTAGACGGGCTTATAAACCAGGAAGCTATAGAAAAATTAAAAGCCGGTGTAGAGATAGGTTTTAAAGGGACAAAATACATTACCCAGCCTTGCGAGGCGAGAATAATAAACGACGCACCTGATTTCCCATTACGTGGTAAGAAGATAAGAGACGAACGCCACGGCCCTACTTCATGGCTGTCGGTAACAGTTACAGAAGGTAAATTTAGGCAGGTGCGTAAAATGACATCGGCGGTAGGGTTTCCTACGCTGCGTTTGGTAAGGGTTCGTGTAGGTAATGTGCAACTTGAAAATTTACAACCGGGCGGGTTTAGAGAAGTTGAAGCTTTTAATGTGTAATTAATTATCAGATTTAAAAGTTAGGGTTACCGCAGTACCACTCCCCTTTTCGCTGTTTAATGCTATAGTTACACCCAGCATATCGCATAAGCGCTTTACTATAGATAGACCTAATCCTGTACCTTTAATACCTGTATGTTCTGTAGCCTGAGACCGGTAAAACTGCTCATACACCCTGTTAAGGTCTTCCTTTGCAATACCAATGCCATTGTCGGCAATTATACAATTAATTGCATTATTGTTCTGTATAAGGCTTATTTTAATGTGCCCATCATCATAACTGTATTTAATAGAATTTGAGAGTAGATTTTCTATAATTATAGCTGTCATTGCGACATCTGTAATTACATAAAAATGGTTTTCTAAGCTAAAATTAATTGCAATATTTTTTGCTTTAATTTCTGGCGAAAACCGCTCCATTGCCTGCAGAATAATTTCGTCCAGTGCTGTGCTTTTAAGCTGCAGTGTTGCTTTATTGCTTTCAAATCGTGCCAGTAATAAGAGCTGTTCTACTATAGTTGTAAGGCGGTTAACCTCAAGAATGCAGTAGTTAATCTTTTCTACATATTCGGCAGTATCACGGGGTTTGCGTATTAAAACTTCGAGAGTACCGCGTATTACAGCCAACGGTGTGCGCAGTTCATGCGACGCATCCGATGCAAATTGTTTTTCGCGGGTTATGGCATTTTCTATGCGTTCGAGTAATTCGTTTATAGTGGCCGAAAGTACATACAACTCATCTTTGTTAACAGGCAATGTAATACGCTCATCAATATTGTTTTCTGTAATTTTTTTAGTGGTGTTAATAATATTAAGTGCCGGAGCAATACTCTTGCCGGCAAATATTCTTGTAATTATAAAAAGCACCAATAATACTATAGGATAGGTAACAAGTAATACCATCAATAAATTATCTAATACTCTGTGCGGCAATTGTACTGACATAGCGATGATTACATAACCTTTTACCTCGCCATTATTAACCAGTTTTGCCATTTGCTGGCGTATGGCAATGCCCGATACAAATGTATCTGTGTAATTATCATCGTTACCGGCCTGCCATTTTAAATTAGCTCCGTTAAGGTTAGGCGATTTTTCCAGGCTTTTACCGTTCTTGTCAAATATTTGTACAAAAACAGGGTTTATAACAATGGCCTTATGCTCGCTTTCCTGCCACTCGTTCACTCCTGTAAAACGCTTAAATGGTTGTTGGTTCGCTACAAAACCGGTATGGCTGTCTATTTCTATTTGCAGGTCATTATTGATATCATAATTTACCGCCGCCGATACTATATGGTAAATTACAATAAATGCTACCAGTACTAATGTTGCTGCACCGGCAAGGTTATATACTGCAATACGGTTTTTAAAAGATAATGATGCCATTAGTTACTCTGTTTCGTTAGCTATATAGCCCACGCCGCGTATCGTTTTTATATAGCTTTCTTCTTTAGTAAAGCCCAGCTTTTTACGAATGCCGTTTATAAAAACATCTATGACGCCGGTATCATAATCAAAATGGATGTTCCATACCTGTTGTATAATATCAGTACGGGTACATACACTGCCTTTATTTTTTAGCAAAAATTCTAAAAGAGAAAATTCCTTTTGCGTCAGGAGCACCTCACCATCGGCATTAAAAACCTGGTGGGTATCGGTCTTTAGGGTTACAGGCCCCAATGTATATTCCGGTTTATCATCTACCGTGTTCCTGAACTGTACCTTTATACGTTCCAGCAATTCTTCAAAACTAAAAGGCTTTTTGATATAATCGTTAGCGCCGCTTTGCAGCCCCGCAACAGTTTCCTGCACGGTATCTTTAGCAGTGAGAAAAATTATGGGTGTACTTTTGTTCGATTTCCTTATGGTCTTACAAATTTCTAATCCCGAAAGTTTAGGCAGCATCCAGTCGAGCAATATAAGGTCGTATGGGTTGTTTAGTGCTTTTACAAGCCCGGTATCTCCGCTGGCCTCCACTGTTATAACATACCCCTCCTCGGTTAGGCCCTGCTGTAAAAAGTTAGAAATACCGGCCTGGTCTTCTACTATAAGGATTTCTTTTGCCATGAAATAATCATCCATTTTGATAGGGCAATTTATTAAATATTATAACGTAAACCTTTATAAAATGCTTTTAATAACAACGCTATAATTTAAGTTTATAGCGCCTGTTGTTTTTGTACCCGTACACTTCATACTCACAATTATCTTTTATGTTGTAAACTTGTTCAAGCTCAATATTATGATAAACAAGGGCGAGATTGTCATATTTACTTTTAAGATGATGGGGCAGTTCATTGTACGTCACTGCCCTCTCAATCTCCGGAAATTCACCATCACTATATTCTAACGAAAAATGTCCGTCATTCCATGCTAAAACTGCATCATAGCCATCTTCATAACTGTGCGATGTAAGGTTGAAATTATTAGTGCTCATTATATCTGATGTGGTGCTGAATAATAAAAACGCCCCGGATAAAGCCATTGATGTATAGGCAATTTTACTAAAAAGCCTCTCGCTGAGTAATGGCAAGATATACTTTATAGTAGTTGCCGATACTATTGATGCCAGGGCTATTGCGATGCCCAGCAGGAATGCCTTGCCCGACCAGATGCCCAGTGCAATATACAGTACCAGTTTTATAAAGTGCAGGCATACTTCGTTAGCCGCCCTTGTTGCTATTATTTGTTCTTTAGAAAGACCAATCTTTAAGTAAAACCTGTTGAACAATAACCCTACAGCACCGGTAAGCCCGGATACCAACCCGGCAAGGAAACCTATAATACCATAACGCAATCCTGACCTTGCGTTGCTAAGCAGGCTTGCCCTTTTGCGCTTAAATAATTCTACTACATTTATAAGCAGAAAAATGGCTATAAAAAGCTGTATGTACACCGGGTTTACATACCGTAACAACGATGCACCAAGCCAAACCGCGGGCAGTGAAAAGGGTACGAACCAAAAGAATACGGGCCAGTAAATATGTTTCCTGAAAACAAATATTCTTGATATAGAACTGGCAAACGTGCCAATGGTTAACGAGAACGGCACAACAGGAACGGGCAGCATAAGGTTTAAGACCGGAATTAGAATAAGGCTTGCACCGCCCCCACAAATGGCGCTTATCCAGAAGGCAATAACCGCCCCAACAAAGAGGATTATACTTGTTACTATCATTGTTATTACTTTTATTTAAAACTGGATAACCATACCCATCCCAACCTGGCTGCCGTTATAGAACGGCATCATAGATGTTGATACTTTACTGTCTTTTTGTCCAAATAGTTTGTCTTTTAAAAAGGGGCTCACCCAGTAAGCTATCTTAGTACTTAGTATACCAATACCTGCCCCGGCAGCTACATCGCTAATCCAATGGCGGTTATTATACACCCTGAAAGCACCCGTACCGGTTGCTACCAAATAGCCTGATATACCATACCATATAGACTCGTCTTTATATTCCTGCCACATAAACTCTGCACCGGCAAAAGCATTGGCCGTATGGCCAGACGGGAAAGAGTTTGCCGTAGTACCATCGGGGCGCAATTCGTGTGTCATCGATTTTAAGCTAAATACTGTTGTACTCAAAATAAGGTAAGATGTTGCCATTATAAGCCCCTGATCCCTGTAACTGTTTTTACTCTTTACACCTAATGCATGCAAAGCAAATACCGATGCCATTGGAGCATACTGAGAGAAATCGTCTATCGTTATTTTATTGTCTATGTTTTCCTGTAATTCATTACGCAACTGTCTGTTAAAACTTTTAAGCTGCCCACTTTCCAGTGCATAAGCACCATAACTTATTAGTACTCCCGGTATGATAAGCTGTTTATAATTAAATTTTAAGTTGGCTGTTTTAGGCTTACCAGTAACAACAGTATCTGTAGTGGCATTAACAAAGTCCTGGCTGTGAGTAATTGTGGCCACAAGCAGCAGCCATAATAGCATAAGTGATTTAAACATAAGATAAAATTTTTAGTGTTAATACCTCCCGCCCATAAATAAACAGAGAGGGATGTGTAATTTTATCTCATATTTACTACTTTGTTTTTAATGTGTTATCAGCTACAAATGCACTATTCTTAGTTTGTTCCCTAAGCAGTTTGTGTACAAATAAATAATCAGCACTCTGGTACCATGATATAGCTTCGTTTAAAAAAGGCGTATTCATTTTTTGCAGGGTAAGGTTATTATCTTTTATGTTATAATTATAAAAGTGTTGTTTCTTCTGGTCGCTAAGTATTAGTACCTTATCATCTTTCATAAGTGTAAGTTTGCGGTAGGTACCCATAAGTGCCCTGTTTGCAAACTGTGGCTGCAATACATCTTTGCCAAAAAAATTAGAGCGGTAATCCCAATGCATTAAGGAGAACAGCGTAGGGAAAAAGTCTATTTGCGAGCACTGCTTGGTAATCTTCTTGTTAACACCATTGGGCAGGTTATATATCATGGCCGGTATGTGGTAGTTAGCCACATCTATTTCATCTTTACCGGCACTGCTGGCGCAATGATCGGCTATTAATACAAACACTGTATTCTTAAACCACGGTTTTGTCTTGGCTTCGCGAAGCATTTGCCCCACGGCATAATCAGCATATTTTACAGCACCATCGCGCCCCGTGCCCGATGGGATATCTATTTTACCTGCCGGATACGTATAGGGCTTGTGGTTGCTGGTGCTCATTACAAAATTGAAGAACGGCTCGCCCTTTGCATAATGCTCATCGGCGACTGCCATCATTTTTTTATAAATATCACCGTCGCAAATACCCCAGGCATTTTCAAAGGTTACGTCTTTATCTTCAATATGGTGGCGGGTAGTTTTAATATCGTCACTAAGAACACTGCCATGCCCGCGGTCATAAATTGTAAAACCGTTACCGCCAAAATAGCTGTTCATATTATCGAAATAACCATCGCCACCATAAAAAAAGTTGCTCTTGTATTCATGTTCTTTAAAGACCGACTGTACCGTGAGCAGCCCATGATTATCCGGCCGTTTTACAATACTTTGCCCCGGCGTGGGCGGTATACAAAGTGTTACTGCTTCCATACCACGCACGGTGCGCGTTCCTGTGGCATAAAGGTTGCTAAACAATATACTGTTTTGTGCCAGCGCATCCATATTAGGAGTAATATTTTTGGTATTGCCAAACTCTGCCATGAAAGACGCGCTCATGCTCTCCATTAGTATAAATACTACATTGGGTTTAGCCTCCGTACCTAAATTATCTACATTTCTTAAAACAGAATTTCCCTGCTGACTGAAGTTGGAGTTTTCTTCTTTAACCTCATTACGTACCATAGCAAATGCTTTAGGATTGTTTATTGTAGTATAAAAATCGGCGTAGTCCATGCGGTTGTTCCTAAACTCGGCAAAAAAGGAGTAAATGCCTGCCTTCGAAATTTCGTTGTTGTATCGGTTAGACGACCATTCTGCATCGGTATTTTTAATAAACGTTGTGTAAAAAGCCACTACAACCACCGCCGAAGCAAGCGCTACAGCCCTTTGCTTAAAAGAGATTGAGGTTGTAAATGTGGCTTTAAAAACACCACGTTTTACCAGAATAAATAATACAAGAGCCGTTACCGCCACCACACCACCAAGTAAAACCGGCAGCGGATAGGACTCTTTAATATTGCTTATAACCTCATTAGTATAAATTAAATAATCTACCGCTATAAAATTAAAGCGGGTACGAAACTCTTCCCAAAAAGTAATTTCGGCAAAAAAAGTAAACGCCAGTACCAGTATTGTAAGTGTAAAGAAAAAATAGGTTAACACTTTATCTGCCACAGATCCTGTAAAGCGGTTAGGCGCAATAAAAATATAAAGTAATGATGGCAATGCAATAAAGCTGCACACACCAATGTCGAAAAATAACCCCGACGCCATGGTTTCTACAAAGGCAAACGGTTGCCATGATACTTCGTTATACTGCCATACAAAAAACACCAGCCTAAGCACGAATGACAGCATTATAAAGCCGACTATAAAATTAGAAAGAAGGCTAAGCCTTTTAGATATATTAAATTCCTGTTTAACTAATTTGATAACTTTCATATATGCTGTATTGTATTACAAAATAACGGCAGTAAAATGAGTAAATTGGCTGAACACGGGGAGTTTAAGCCAATCTTAAGAATACGTTAAATAATACATTTCACAAAAATTTAGGCAAATACTATTTTATTAAGAGTAGTTTTAATCCCTCCAAAAAATGCCTTATGAAAAAGTTTCTATTGTCTCTATTAATGATTCCTGCTGCTGCTTTTGCACAGGATGAAATAGAAACCGACCGCCCGGACCAAACCGAAACGGTGGCTATTGTACCTAAAGGGCATTTCCAGATGGAAAATGGTTTTCAGCATACGCAGTCCGGTAAAGGTGCAAGCGATTTATTACTGCCTACATCCCTTTCTAAATTTGGTATTAGTAATAAAATTGAACTGAGATTAATTACCGATCTGGTATATAATCGTGCTGCAGATAGTAGTGCTACAGGGCTTGAGCCAATTGTTTTAGGGGTTAAAGTAAATTTGTGGAAACAAAAAGGCCTGCTCCCCGAATTTTCTGTAATTGCACAGGCACAGCTACCTAAGTTAGCCTCTAAAAATTTACAGACGAAACATATAGCCCCAGAGATACAATTATTATTTGAAAATACTATTACAGACGATATTGATGTAGGCTACAATATTGATGCCCGTTGGGATGGCGTATCGACTAATCCGGAGTATGAATATACGTTCTCGCCTTCCTATAAATTTACTGATAAGCTTAAAGGTTATGTTGAGTCTTTTGGGTATTTACCTCCCCATCAGCACGCCGATCATTGGGTAGACGGTGGGCTTATTTTTCTTATCAATAAGAATGTACAAATAGATATTGCAGGTGCTTTTGAGCTATCGTCCCACCAGCATTTTCATCAGTATTACGAAACACTCGGGTTTTCATTCAGGATATAGATACATTGTTTAAGGTTTAGAGTTATTTCAAAAGTTCCGGCTCAGTAAAACACAGTTATGAAAATAATATACAGCATACTATTACTTTTTGGAAACTTTTTTGTTCAGGCTCAGGATGAAATAGAAACGGCGCCCGACCAGTACGAAAATCCAAATACTGTCCCCATAGGCCGTTTCCAGATGGAGAACCGCTTTACAATGCAGGATAATGGCAATTATGCACGTACACTTATGCTCCCCTCTACCAACTGGAAATTTGGCATTAATGAAAACGTAGAGGTTATCATGGTAACCGACGTGGCTTTTGATAAAACATCGGATAGTATAACTAACGGATTGCAGCCCCTTAAATTTGGCCTCAAAATAAAACTCTGGAAAGGCAAAGGTATTTTGCCCGATGCTGCAGTTTCTATGCAGTTTGCCATCCCTAAGCTGGCAAGCAAAGACTGGCAGGCAAAACATCTCGCCCCTAACCTGCGGCTGTTGCTTAAAAATAAAGTGAGTGAAAAAGTAAGCCTTGGTTTTAACTTTGGCGGTATCTGGGATGGAGAAACACCAGACCCGCAATTCTTCTACAGCTTTTCTCCTAAATACAAACTCTCCCAAAAATTTGAATGCTTTGTTGAGGCTTACGGGTATTTGCGTGAAAAATACATTGCAGAGAATTGGGCAGATGCAGGGATAATGTACCTTATAACAAACGACATCCAGGCAGAGTTTTCGGCAGGGTACGAACTATCATCTGCCGAAGGTGTACACCGGTATTTTGGGTTGGCAGGAATTGCTTTCCGGATATAAATATAATTAGGATATTACATAAAGATTCGCAAAGATGGCACAAGAGAACACAAGAAAAAAAAGGTTAATAGTTACTCATAATAAACACAGTCCAATCAACACATACTATAATATAACCGTTGGCTACAAAAGCTTTGCGAATCTTTGCGCCATCTTTAAGAAACTATTACCTGCTAACTAATCTTGTAAGTTTTTTTAGGAAAACTTTAAAATACAACTGTTAAATTATGGCTATTTTTAGCCCCAATGAATGCAAAACTAAAAAAGTACTTACGCAAGAGCCTTAAGGTAGTATTATGGATAATAGGATCTGTCATTGCACTGTTCCTGTTAATTGTTTTATTACTGCAAATACCCTACGTCCAGAATATTGTTAAAGACAAGGCTGTCAGTTATCTGGAAGGTAAAATAGGTACCGATGTAAAAATTGGCCGTATAGAAATTGGCCTGCCTAAAAAGGTAATTCTGGAGGGCGTTTATTTTGCCGGGCAAAACGGCGACACCCTAATTGCAGGCGATAAACTGGCTGTTGATATTAGCCTGATGAAGCTTTTAGACAACGAGGTTGAGATCAATTCTATCGATCTGGAAGGCATAACTGCCAATGTGAGCCGCAATAAAGACTCGGTTTTTAATTTTGACTACATTATAAAAGCTTTCGATAGTGGCAAACCGAAAGACACCACAAGTGCCCCAATGAAATTTTCCATAGAAAAAATTAACCTCGACCGCGTTCGCGTTACTTTCAATGATGATATTTCTAAAAATTATGTAACTGCAAACATTACCCATTTTGATACCCGCATAAAAACTTTCGACCTTGATAAAATGGAGTTCGAGGTACCTAAGGTAAACCTCGACGGCCTTAAAGTAAAGCTTAAACAGGGTATGATTGCAGAAATTGCACAAAACACCCAAAAAGCCGCCGAAGAAGCCTCTAAAAAACCAAACCTGAAACTTAAGCTTGGCGAAATTTCGCTGGCCAATATAGATGTGGGATATGATAATGAGGGAAGCAGGCTTGATACCGGCATTACATTAAAAAAACTAAAAGTAGATGTAAATACCATAGACCTTAAAACACAGCTAATCGACCTTAAAAGTATAGAGCTTAACGGGCTTAAAGGCCAGTTAGCCTTTGGCAAATTTGAGAAAAAAGTTCAGGAGGCATTACCGGAGCAAAGCGCTGCGGTACAAAAGGCACAGTGGAAGTTCAGGCTGGGCACTACTGATATTAGCGATGTGGCATTTAAATTTGACGACGAAAATTCGGCACCTGTTGCTAAAGGTATTGATTATAAACACCTTGACTTATCTAACGTTAACTTAGCCGCTAAAGATTTTTCTTATGGGCCAGATGGTATTTCGGGTAATATAAGCAGGTTTAGCATGGCCGATAAAAGTGGCGTAGATATTAGGGAGCTACGCACAAACTTTAGTTATACGCCTAAGGGTGCATCGCTTAAAGACCTGTACCTGGAAACGCCTAACACGTTACTTAAAGACCAGATCATTGTAGGCTACCCATCGCTCAATGCCGTTAGCAAAAACATTGGCAGCCTGTCAGTCAATGCCAATTTAGACAATAGTAAAATTGGCTTTAAAGATGTGTTGCTGTTTGTACCCACCCTTGCTAATACTGCTCCTTTTAAAGGTAACCCTAACGGCAGCCTGTTTATAAACAGCCGTGTTGAAGGACTGGTAAGCGACTTAACTATTGGTAATCTCGAAGTTCGCGGCATAGGTACAACCGTTATTGCAGCAAGCGGGCGGATAAAAGGACTGCCCAATGTAAAAACGGCGTACTTCGATCTTAATGTGCGCGAATTTAAATCTACAGCTAAAGATATTAATACCTTCCTGCCACCGGGAACGCTGCCCGCTAATTTTCAGTTGCCTGCGGGAATTTCGGCGAAAGCTAATTTTAAAGGTACCCTAAATAATTTTAATACCAACCTTAACCTTGCCAGTAGCTATGGTAACGCCAAAATAAAAGGCCTGTTCGACCAAAGCCGAAAAGGCCATGAACGCTATGATGCCGATGTTGATGTTGCCAATTTTGATGTAGGCAAACTGCTTAAAAATGATTCGATAGGTAAAATAACCATTAAAGCACACGTAAAAGGCACAGGCCTTGATCCTAAAACGGCCAACTCCAAGGTAAAAGGCAAGGTTATTAAGGCAGAATATAACGGCTATACCTACCGCGACCTTATTTTAAACGGTGCCATAAACAAAGGCAAGTTTAATGCTGTGGCTAAAATGAACGACCATAACCTTGATTTTGACCTTGTGGCTGAAGGTGGTTTTAAAGGAAAATATCCTAACGGGAAAATAAAGCTTAATGTAGACATTGCCGACCTTGAAAAACTTAACCTGCATGCCGGGCCGCTAAAACTGCGTGGTAACGTAGATGCTGATATTACTGATGCTAACCCGGATAACCTTAACGGTACCGTAAGCATGCATAACTTTATGTTTGCTAACGAAAAGGAGGAATTTGCTTTAGACTCTGTTAACGTTGTGGCAGTTACTACCCCAGATAAAAACTCGATCATATTAAAATCGCAAATTGCGAATGCTAAAATAGAGGGTAAATATAAACTTACAGAGCTGCCTGCTGCACTACAGGCCACTGTTGCCAAGTATTACAACACCGCAAAAACAGCACCAAAAAAACCGGCGACACCACAATTTGTAGCGTTTAATATTCACGTGAATAACGACCCTATAGTGTACAAGCTTATGCCGCAAATTACTCGTTTAGAACCTATAGATATTAAAGGAAGGTACAATAGTGAGGGCGATACACTAATCCTGAATGCCTTAATTCCGCGTGTGGTGTATGGCGCCAATACCCTTAGCGGTATAGAAGTTAATGCCGAGGCAAGAGATACAGCACTGGTATATACCGTGAAAATTGAAGGTGTGGAGAATGAAAAGTTCCAGTTAGCAAGTACCAGCCTTAGCGGTGATGTAAAAGACAATGTTGTACGTTACAAACTGGATATAGAAGACCGCAAAAAGAAACAACAGTACATGCTTGCCGGCCAGATGAAAGCCGTAGATGGTAATACCGAAATCATTCTTGACCCTGATGGGCTTATGCTTAACTATGATGCATGGACAATTGCGAAGGATAACCTGATCCGTTTTGGGGCGGGTGGCTTGTATGCCAATAACTTCGAGATGAGCAATGACGGTGGCTCTATAAAATTACAGTCGGAGTCTGAAACACCAAATGCACCGCTTAATGTAGCGTTAGAGAATTTCCAGATAGAGACCATTACAAACATGGTACAAAAGGAAGAAAGTAAATTTAAAGGTACTATAAACGGTACAGCAAATGTAAAGAACCTAACAACATCTACCCTGTTTACTGCCGATCTTGATATTACAAATTTTGCGGTAAGTAAAGATACCGTAGGCGAAATAAAAATTAAGGTAAACAATAACGTAGCCAATACCTATGCAGCAAACGTAAGCATTACCGGCCACGGCAACCAGGTAAACCTTGATGGTAATTATAATACACAGGGCAGTAGTTTTGATATGGACCTTACTATCGAAAAACTAAACATCGCCAGCCTGCAGGCATTTACCTTTGGGCAGCTTAAAGATGGTAATGGTTACCTTAACGGTAATTTTAAAATTAACGGTACAGTAAAAGATCCTAACGTAATAGGCGATCTTAAATTTAATGATGTAGCCTTTAGGGTAACGCAGCTTAACTCATACTTTAAGGGTATAAACAAAAACATAAACTTTACAGATACCGGTATTGTTATGAACCAGTTTGCCATTGAAGATGAAAAAAACAACCAGCTTGTTATAGACGGTACCATTGCCACGACTGATTACAGGGATTTTGGCTTAAACCTTAATGTAAAAGCAGAAAATTTTAGAGCTATAAACTCTAAAGCTACAGATAACGACTTTTATTACGGCGACCTGTTTATTGATGCCGACCTGAACATTAAAGGCACTATGGCAAGCCCTGTTGTAGATGGCGACCTTAAAATAAACGAGGATACTAAATTTAGCGTTGCGTTGCCGCAGCAGGATCCGTCTATTGCCGATAGGGACGGTATTGTAGAATTTGTAGATGAAGATAATATTGAAGCCCTTGAACGCCTTAAAATAGAAGAAGCCGTTAATAAAGTTAGCGCTACCGGCATAGATGTTTCGGTAAACATAGAGATCGTAAAAGAGGCAGAACTTAACCTGATCATAGATAAGGGCAATGGCGATTTCCTTCAGCTTAAAGGCGAAGCACAGCTTACGGGCGGTATAGACGCATCGGGTAAAACCACGCTTACCGGCCGTTACGAATTTAGCGAAGGTTCGTACCAAATGACCTTTAACTTCCTGAAACGCAAATTTGACATTGAGGCAGGAAGCTATATTTTATGGACGGGCGAACCTACAGATGCTACTATAGACATTTCTGCGGTATATAAAACAGAAACTGCACCTATAGACCTTGTAGGTGATCAGGCAGGTGGTATCAACATGAACATCTACAAACAAAAAATCCCGTTCAACACGGTTTTAAAAATGGAAGGCGAGTTGCTTAAACCGCAACTGTCATTTGATATTGTAATTCCGGAGGGTAACTATAATGTAGATGCCACTGTTATAAGTACCTCAAATACAAAACTGGAGCAACTGCGCCAGCAACCGTCTGAACTTAATAAACAGGTATTTGCATTGCTACTTTTAAACCGCTTTATTGGTGAGAATCCGTTCTCCAGCGAAGCAGGCGGTACAAGTACAGAATCGCTGGCAAGGCAGAGTGTGAGCAAAATATTGAGCGAGCAACTTAACAACCTTGCTGCTAACCTTGTAAGTGGTGTAGAGCTAAACTTTGACCTTGAAAGTAGCGACAGCTATACTACCGGCCAGCAGGAAAACCGCACCGACCTTAATGTAGGTGTATCTAAACAATTACTTAACGACAGGCTTAAGGTTACCGTGGGCAGTAGTTTTGGGCTTGAAGGCCAGCAGGCAAACGAGCAAACTACAAATATTGCCGGAGACGTTTCGTTAGACTATCAGCTAACAAAAGATGGCCGCTACATGATTAGGGCTTACCGCAAGAATGAGTACCAGGTGGCGTTGCAGGGCCAGGTAGTAGAAACTGGGGTTGGTTTTATAATTACAATGGATTACAACCAGTTCCGCGAGCTATTTCACAGGAGTGAAGCCGAGAAGGAAATGCTTGCCCGCGAAAGGGAACGCAAGCAACGCGTTAAAGAAGAAGAACAAAAAGCTAAAAAAGAAAAGACAGAAGACGAGCGCAAAAAAGCCGAAGAAGACAGATTACCGCCAAATAGTACAAAAAATGACAAATAAGCCTTTATATTACCTTTTAATAATAACATTGCTATTAGTATACGGATGCAGCAACACTAAATATCTGCCGGAGGGCGATATGTTGTATGTTGGCGGCAAGGTTACCGTTAAAGACTCGTTGCTAAAACGCAAAGAGCGCAAGGCTATGGAAAAAGAGCTGGAAGGCCTGTTGCGCCCCAAACCTAACAGCAATGTATTGGGGCTGCGCTTTAAATTGTATATATACAACCTTGCAGGCGAGCCTAAAAAGGAAAAAGGCTTAAAGCACTGGCTACGCACAAAAGTGGGCGAACCGCCTGTATTATTTAGCCAGGTAGACCTTGATTACAATGCCGATATATTGCAAAATTACAGCGAAAATAATGGGTATTTTAAAACACGAACTTCGGCAGATTCTGTATCTAAAGCACGCAGGGCGACAGCATTGTACACTGTTAGCACCGGCCCTCAGTATAAAATCAGGAATGTAACTTTTCCTGTAGATACGCTTAGCACGACTAAAGACTCTACCAATCTTATTTTAGAAAAGGCAATTGCCCGCAGCAGCCGCAGGAGTTTGCTAAAAAAAGGAGAGCCTTATAACCTTGCAACTATAAAGCAGGAGCGCGAAAGGATAGACAACCGCCTTAAAAACCGTGGTTTCTATTATTTTAGCCCAGATAACTTACTGGTACGGGTAGACAGTACCGTTGGCAAAAATGAAGTAGACCTTAAGGTTATAGTTAAAAACGAAACCTCAGAAAAGTCTAAAAAGGTGTATACTATTAACGATATTGTTATCTACCCTAACTACTCACTTACCGATGCCGGGAAGAATGAAAAATATCCTGCAGATTCAATTTTAAAGTACAGGGATTTTAAGATTATAGACCCTGATAGCACGTTTAGGCCCATAATTTACGACCGTACATTATTTTTTAATAAAGGCGATATTTATAGCCGCAGGGACCACAACCTTTCGCTTAACAGGCTTATAAACCTTGGTACTTTTAAGTTTGTAAAGAACGATTTTAAGTTGTCAGATACCATTAGTTCAAAACTCGATGTGTATTATTACTTTACCCCCCTGCCCCGAAAATCCATCCGGGTAGAGACATTGGCAAAGACAAACTCTGCTAATTATAATGGTACAGAAGTTAATGTTAACTGGAGCAACCGTAACACCTTTAGGGCGGCAGAATTACTTACCGTATCGGTTTTTGGAGGCCTTGAAGTTCAGGTATCCGGCCAGAACAGGGGCTATAATGTGTACCGTGTGGGTGGAGAAACAAGCCTTATATGGCCACGTTTCATATCTCCCATCCACATTGCCGATTCCAGCGCTTTCGTTCCCCGTACTAAAGCTTTGGTAAGCTATGAGTATCAAAAACGTATGAAGTTATATGCATTGAACTCCTTCAGGGGACAGTTTGGTTATTTATGGAAAGACAATATACGCGAAGAGCATCAGCTTAACGTAATGGATATTAACTATGTGAGCCCCGCAAACGTAACTGCCGAATATGACTCTATAGCAGGAACCAATCCGGCCCTGCAACGGGTAGTGCAAAAGCAGCTTATCTTTGGCCCTACCTACTCTTACACGTATACCAACACGATGCAAAAACGTAAAAAGCATACGTTTTACTACAAAGGATCTTTTGACCTTGCGGGAAACCTTACGGGACTACTAACGGGTGCTAATGTAAAAAAAGGTGATACTGTAAATGTACTTGGCGTACCATTTAGCCAGTATGCAAAAATGGAACACGATTTTAGGCATTACCTGCGCCTAAGCGAAGGTTCGCAGATTGCAAGCCGCATAATTGTAGGCGTAGGCGCACCTTATGGCAACTCGGGCGAGTTACCCTTTATACGCCAGTTTTTTATAGGTGGTACAAATAGTATACGGGCTTTCAGGGCACGGTCTATTGGTCCCGGAAGTTACAGGACACCTAACGTTAGCGCTAATTCATTTTTACCGGATCAGGGCGGCGATATAAAACTCGAAATGAATACAGAGTACCGTGCCAAGCTGTTTAGCGTAATTAATGGTGCGTTATTTGTAGATGCAGGTAACATCTGGCTTTGGAATAAAGACCCCTCAAATATTAATGCAGATGGTGTAGAAACGGCAAGAGTAGGCGGCGAATTCTCCAACAAGTTTTTAAGCCAGCTTGCAGTAGGTACCGGTGCGGGTTTAAGGGTAGATCTTTCGTTCCTGATACTGCGCCTCGACCTTGCCTTCCCTATACGAAAACCGTGGCTACCGGAAGGTAACCGCTGGGTGTTCGACCAGATAGATTTTGGCAGCAGCGCATGGCGTAAAGAAAACCTTGTGTTTAACCTTGCTATTGGTTATCCATTCTAATATCAAATTTTTAAAATATGAATGATATGCCCTGATACTTAATGGTGTCAGGGCATTTTAATGTAAATTGAGTAGTACTGATAGATTTGATTATATTTGATTCAGGAATTTAATCGAAAATGGTGGCTGCAAGGTTTGAAAAAGAAAATATAATTACAATAAAAGGCAAGTCGGGAAGATATAACGAACTTGATGCCCTGCGGGGTGTAGCGGCGCTAATGGTTGTATTATTTCATTTCACAATGAATAATCAACAGTTTACCACTGTTTTTAAATTTGGCACTACCGGGGTCGACCTGTTTTTTATGATAAGTGGGTTTGTGATTTTTATGAGCTTCGATAAGATTTCAGGAAGTAAACAGTTTATAATAAATCGTGTGAGCCGATTGTATCCCGGCTACTGGGCTGCAGTTACTTTTACTTTTATAGTGATGCTGATAGTAAAGTTAATGCGTGATTCTTCTATCAATGTATTTTATCAAATTAAAAAATACACGGCTAACCTAACAATGCTGCAGTTTTATTTCAGGGTGCCCAATATTGATGCCTCATACTGGACATTACTTATAGAACTTTTATTTTATGCAGTAATGTTGTTGCTATACCATTTTAAGCTCTTAAAGCAAATAAATATTATAGGCATATTTACAACATTAACGGTCACCATTTCAGCACACATTTTTTATAATTTTTATATATTTCAAAAAGTATTTAAGTTTATGCCCTTGCTACAATTTGTACCCTTATTCCTGGCAGGTATTAATTTTTACAAACTATACACAAACAGAAAATCAGGAATTAAAAATTGGCTTATAATCCTGTTGTGTTTGTTATCCCAAATCATTCTTTTTAAACAAGCAGGTCGTTCTAAATCATATATAAACGTATACGAATATGCAGGCATGCTATCTTTATATTTTACTTTGTTTACGGCATTCATCAATAATAAATTGCACTTTATAGTAAATAGTATTACGCTTTTTTTAGGTAAAATATCATATGCTCTGTATTTAATACATGAGTATATTTCTATCAAAGTTATAATACCTGTATTAGTCAATAAATTTCATATTCCTTTTTGGGCAGCAGCGATAGGAATAACATTGCCAATAGTAATTATCCTGGCTACGCTACTAACTTTTTGGATTGAAATTCCTTTTGGTAAAAAGCTTAAGAAAAAAATGGAAACATATTTAATTTAAATAAAGAAACCGCTACACAATAGCGGTTTAATTTTTTCATCTGTAATTCCCTACTTGATTATCGCTTCCTGAATAACCCTCTGGATATCTTCCCTTATATTTTCTTTAGAGAGCTTGTTTTCCCCTGCTTCCGGGTAGGTACGGTTAGATAGGAATACATAAACAATCTCCGTTTCCGGGTCTGCCCATGCCATAGTCCCTGTAAAGCCTGTGTGGCCAAAACTCGATTTAGATACACATCCGCACGTAGGCCCTGATTTTTCTATTTGTGGTTTGTCAAACCCGAGTCCGCGGCGGTTGCCTTCTTTGCAGGCATAACAGGTATTAAAAGTATCAAAAGTTTTGGCAGTGAAATATTGTTTGCCTCCATAACTGCCTTTTTGAAGGTACATTTGCATGATCTTGGCAACATCAATGCTGTTAGAGAAGAGCCCCGCGTGGCCTGCAACACCATCCATCATGGCAGCAGCCATATCGTGTACGTAGCCCTGAATTTCTTCATATCTAAAGTAATTATCTACCTCTGTAGGCGGTATCATGCTCATATCAAACTTTTGCAATGGGTTGTATGTGGTAGAATATGCACCAAGCGGTTTGTAAAAATTAGTATCGCTAAGTACATTAAGTGGCTTGCCTGTTTTAAGCTCTAAGAACTCTTTAAGCAGGATAAAATTGAAGTCGCTGTACTTGTACTCTTTTTTAGGCAGTAATTTACTATCAGCAATTTTATCTATCATTATGCCGGGGTAATCTTTTCTGAGGAACAAATTTTCTGTAACCTGGTGTGGAAACTCAGGGCTAACCGACCTGCGGTAATACAGCGTATCGGGCTGTTTGAGGCTATCGAGTGTTTCCTGGTAAAAAGGCAGCCATGCCTGAAAACGCGACTGGTGCAGTAACATGTCTTTAAGAGTAATATCTTTTTTGTCGGTCTTTTCAAATTCCGGCAGCATTTTACCCAACTGTTCGTCAAGTTTTAAATGCCCCTTATCATACATCTGCATGATGTTAGGCAGGGTAGAGAGCATTTTGGTAAGCGATGCAACATCATAAATATCAGTATCTCTTACCTTAACGTCATTATTATAAGTATGGTAACCGTATGATTTTTGATAAATTACTTTACCTTTTCTCGCAACTAAAAGCTGGATTCCGGGAGTCATTTTCTGGTCGATGGCACGTTTTGCAATAGCATCTATTTTACTCAACGTAACCGAATTCATACCCACATTTTCGGGTGTTGTAAAGCTAAGCCTGTTAAGTGGTTTGGTAAAAATACCATCGTTAACCTTAAAAGCACCACCTACACTAACCGGAAGTTTACCTTTAGAGCCTAATGCACCAAAAATAATTTCGGCGGCAACCGTCTGGGCAATTTCATTGTTCTGGTAGGCAAGTACAACGCCTTCTATAGTATTAAAATTCTTTACGGCACTCAGCGAATAAGGCTTGGCAAAAGATGTTAAAATAACCCTTTTATTTTTAGCAATGGTATCCAGCCAAATTAATTCTTTAGACGAGAAATCATGCTTTTTCCAGGCACCATCGGCCTTATGATAGCCTATAATAACCGTAGTATATTCTTTAAGAGCCTCGGTCATTAAGGGCAGGCTGTCCTGTTTTACTTCGGTAACATCGGCATATTTTTCAAGCACTTTTACAAAATTAGAACCGTCGTCATCACCCATTTTTACATAGGCTATTTTTTCATTTTCAAGTTCTGCAATCGGTAAAACATTATCATTTTTAAGCACTGTTTCTGCCTGCTCATAAAGCTGGTAGTTAAGGTCGTCATATTCATGTCCGTTAAGTTCGGAATACAGATTTTTAAGATCTACAGGCTTATATTTATTAAGGCCAATCCTGTATTTATAAGCGAGTATTTTTTTTACCGAAAATGCCAGCCTCTCTTCCTTTAAAACCGTGTCGTTGTAAGCTTTGCGAAACTTCTCTATTGCCAATGGTACATTTTCTGCAAATAACAAAACATCGTTACCGGCAAGAAAAGCCTCAAGGTCTATATCGCCCGGCTGCATATAGCCACTTGCACCCTTCATGTTAAGGGCATCGGTAAAAATAAGGCCTTTAAACCCCATTTGTTCCTGCACAAGATGCGTTACTACATTGTAAGACAACGACGTAGGCAAATTAGGCGTAGGTTCTAACGCAGGCACATTAAGATGCGCAACCATTATACTTGCCATACCCTCATTAAATAATCGTTTGTAAGGGTACATCTCTATATCCTCCAGCCTTTTTTTATCATAAGGCAGGAAAGGAAGTGCCAAATGCGAATCGGTTCCTACATCGCCGTGACCGGGAAAGTGTTTGCCCGTAGCATAAATACCGCCATCCTGTATGCCTTTCATTAATGCCGAAGCCCTGTTGGTAACATTGTCCTTATTTTCTCCAAACGACCTGTTGCCAATGATAGGGTTAAGCGGATTGATGTTGATATCTACCACCGGCGCAAAGTTAAAGTGGATGCCCATGCGCAATGCCTGCTTAGCCATCTGCCCTCCCATCTTTTCTATAAGAGCAAGGTCCTGCACAGCACCAAGTGTCATATTCCACGGGTAGCGATAGGTAGAATCGAGCCTCATACTAAGGCCCCATTCGGCATCGATGCCTACAAACAATGGTATTTTGCTTTCTTTTTGGTAGCGGTTAGTAAGCTTTGCCTGGCGAACCGGACCGCCCTGAAAAAAAATAACTCCACCCACCTTATAATCTTTTATAAGCTTATCTACACCCCTTACATGCGATGAATCTTTGTTAGAGTATGCTGCAACCATAAAGAGCTGACCCACCTTTTCATCAAACGAGAATTGGTTGTAAACGCTGTCTGTCCAGCGTTGTTCGGCGGGCGATTTATAATCTGTAAACATCTTGCTTTGGGCAGATGCTGCTTGTATTGTGAGTAGTAATAGTAGGGCAAGGAACCTCATTAATGTAAAATATATTTTAAATAATAAAACATCATTACAGTTTATATAATGATGTTTTTAATGTTTTTAAATGCAATTATGGGTTTAAAAAAACCTGCTATGCCAACTTTCGCCTGCTGGTACTTCCCAAAAATCCTGCCACTCTCCTACCGTATTTACCAAATTATTGAAAACAATTGTGTTAGCAGAAACTGACTTGTCTTTAGCAAGCTTTTTAAATTCTATAAGTGGCTTGTGGGTAATGTATTCGCCCTGCTTAAAGGTAACATTCATTTTATCCAGCAACTCCACACTATACTGCTGCTCCAGTTGTTGTATAAAATGTACAGATGCATCTATAGAGCAACCTGTAGCATTCTGGTTATCCTGGTTAACAGCAAGGATTATAAACCTGTCATACTTTATAAGGAACGAAGCTTCAAGGCCGGTGCCATGGGCAGCCCAGTTCTCTACAAAGTTTTGAAGCGATGCTTCTATTTCGCTAACTTCTTCTTCAGAGAATTTTCTATTAGACTGATATATCCAAATTTTGGATTCTTCAGGCAGTGTATCAAACGGAACGTACATAATTTGTTTTTCTTATAAATCCTTAGCATTGGCAATTAACTCTGCCACATCCATCACTTTAATATCGTGTTCCCTATTCTTTGCCTTAACACCATCGGTAAGCATGGTGTTGCAAAACGGGCATCCGGCGGCAATAATTTCAGGCTGTGTTTCCAGGGCATCCTGTGTCCTTTCAACATTTATATCTATCTTTCCCGGTTCTGGTTCTTTAAACATCTGTGCACCACCGGCGCCACAGCATAGGCCATTGGCACGCGAACGTTTCATCTCAACCAGTTCGGCATCCAGTTTTTCAATAAGGTCACGTGGAGCCTCATATATATTATTTGCCCTGCCAAGGTAACACGGGTCATGAAACGTAATTTTTTTACCTTTAAAAGCGCCACCTTCTACAGTTAGCCTGCCATCATCCAGCAATGATTTTAAAAACTGAGTATGGTGTACCACCTCATACGATCCGCCAAGGCCGGGGTATTCGTTTTTAATGGTATTAAAACAGTGTGGGCATGCCGTAACTATTTTTTTAACATCATAGGCATTAAGCACCTCAATATTTGCCATAGCCTGCATCTGGAACAAAAACTCGTTACCGGCCCTTTTAGCCGGGTCGCCGGTACAGCTTTCTTCGGTTCCTAATACTGCAAACGATACCTTTGCACTATGTAATAATTTTACAAATGCCTTGGTTATTTTTTTTGCCCTGTCATCAAAACTACCCGAACAGCCCACCCAGAATAAAACTTCCGGCTGCTGCCCTGTAGCCATCATATCGGCCATTGTGGGTACTGTAATGTTATCCTGCATCATAATTTATTCTGCATCATGGTTGCCATCATCAAAAACCTGAATGGTAACCTCTTTATCAATAAGATCTGTAAACTTGCCACGGTAACGTGTAGCTTTAACAAGGTGATTGTCTATCCAGTGGTAGTTGCCACCACGTGGTTTGCCCATGAGCATACCATGATATTTAAAACCATTCTCTTTAAGCCATGCTTCTGTAATTTCCCTGTGCGCTTCTGTACGCGAGGTAAAAAAGAATATTATATGCCCTTCATCATACCACTTGTTAAGAGTAATAAGTGCATCCGGGTAAACGGCAGCCGTAACCATTCTTTCCGGCTCTTCGTTAGGAATATCGTCGCAAATAGTACCATCAATATCTATCAGGTAGTTTTTAATACCCGCAGGTAATATAGGGCTTAAGTGCTCTCCATTTTCTGTAATAGCCTGAAGATTTTTTTCGATATCCTCCTGTTTCATTATTGTGCCTGTTTATTATAATTCTTCTTTCCAGTTAAGCCTGTCCATTTGGCTGTACTGCCACGGCGCACCGTTATTTTCTATATTTGCCATCATGCCGTTAAGCTCTGTAGGTGCAGCACTCTGCTCCATTACCAGGTAACGCCTCATATCCATTATAATAGAGAGCGGATCTATGTTTACCGGGCAGGCATCTACACAACCATTACAGGTGGTACAGGCCCATAATTCTTCAGGGGTTATATAGTCGTTTAATAACGATTTACCATCATCAACAAACGTGCCTTTATTTGCATCAATATTACGACCCACTTCTTCAAGCCTGTCGCGGGTATCCATCATAATTTTGCGGGGAGAAAGCTTTTTACCGGTAAGGTTTGCCGGGCAGGCCGATGTGCAACGGCCGCACTCTGTACAGGTATAAGCATTAAGCAACTGCACCCAGTTAAGGTCCTGCACATCGCTTGCGCCAAATTTAGCCGGTACTTCACCGTCCGCAGGGGCAGGCTGTGCAGCAAAAGGGTCGGCATTAGGGTCCATCATCAATTTAACCTCGGCTGTAACCGACTCTAAATTCTCAAATTTACCTTTAGGCTCAAGTTTTGCAAAATAAGTGTTTGGGAACGCCAATAATATATGCAGGTGTTTAGAGAAATACAGGTAATTCATAAAAATTAATATACCCGTAATATGCAGCCACCATGCTGTCCTTTCTAAAATAATAGCAGTAGTTTCGCTCATGCCATTAAAGAGCGGGGTTATTATCCCAGATATGGGAAATGAACCCGCGGTAACATAATGATGAGAACCTAACCCCTGAAGGTAATGATCGGCCGCATTCATGGTAAGGAAAAATATCATCAGTACTGTTTCAAAATACAAAATGATATTTGCATCGTTTTTAGGCCAGCCTTTAAGGTCGCCATGTGCAAAACGCCAAAGTTTTATAACATTACGCCTAATCCAGAAGATTACAACTGAAAATATAACTCCAAACGCAAGTACCTCAAAAAATCCTATAAGGAAACTATAAAAACCACCAAGAAATGCAAAGACCCTGTGGGTACCAAATATACCGTCTATAATAATCTCTAAAACTTCTACATTAATAATAACAAACCCCACATATACTATAATATGCAGCACACCTGCAATGGGGCGTTTTATCATTTTAGACTGGCCCAGGGCTATGAGTGCCATATTGCCCCAGCGTGCTTTAGGATTATCATACCTGTTTACATCCCTGCCCAGCTTAATATTGCGGGCAAGTTTCTTTACGTTTATTGCAAAGTAACCAAAACCGGCAACCAGCAACAGTACAAACAAGATATTATCTATGTAACTCATATAGTAAAGGCTTAACCTTTTCCTTTAAGGCTTTTCTTCTGTCTTAACTTCCGGTTCTGTTTTCTCTTCTACATAAGGTGTACCTTTTTTGCCGAATACTGAGAAGTGAACGTAACGTTTAGGATTATTTTTAAAATCGGCAAGTAACTCTTTTAACTCTTTAGATGCCCCATTAAGATTATTGTACATAGCATCATCTTTCATTAGTTTACCTAATGTGCCTTTGCCAGATTGTACATCGTTTATAAGATTATCTACATTAGCAAGAGATCTTTCCAGTTTTTTAACTGCTTCGCCAATGTTAGCCTGGTTAAGAGAGTCTGATAGTGCTGCAAAATTTTTAGTGGTACGATTAAGGTTATACATAGTTGCATCTATATTGCCCCTATTACCAGATACGGTACCATTAAGCGAAACTGCCGCTTTATTAAACTCTTTCATTGTAGTACTAAGGTCTGCAATGGCTGTACGCATGTTTTGCTGGGTTTGCAAATCGAAAACATTGTTTATGTTTTTAAGTAAACTATCAGCTGTAACAACTGTTGATTCTACCTTCGTTTGCAATGGAGAAAGCTTCTCACCTACTACAGACAGCATTCCCGGTTTGAGGCCGCTTAACAGGTAAGCACCATCTTCGGCAAGCTGCGTATTTTTAGTATCAGGAATAAGGGCTATCTGTTTACCAGATAAACCAAAGCCCGGCTCGTATAATGTAGCATGGCTTGTTGTAGATATAGGGAAATCTGTATTTACCTGCAATTCTACAATAAGGCTGCCCTCTGTTAAGTCTTTAAATGTGATAGAATTTACCTTACCTACAACTAATCCGTTTAGTGTAACGGGAGCTGATGGAGAAAGTCCTTCTACATCTTTATATACTACATAATAGGTTGTATAGGAATTAAAAAGGTCTCTGCCTTTTAAAAAACTATATCCCCAGATAAATACTAATATGGCACCTAATATAAGTATTGCCGTCTTTACTTCTTTTGATACTTTCAAAACAGGTTTATTTTTTAACAAATGTAGGACAAAATTATTAGTAAAATGTGAATATTATTTTAAAGCTTCTGTAATACTAATAATTTTATTTTTACTGAAAGCAACAACATAAGCCGATGTAAATCCCTTACTTTTTGCTTCAGATAAGAGCTTTGCAGTCTTTGTGTAATCTTTGGTCTCACCATAAAAATACTTTATCTGGCTACCGCTTTTTAATTTGGAAATATTTTTAAGCCCTTTAAAGTTAGAAGGTTTAGTAGCAAGGTCCTTGCTGCTTGAAGATATTTGTACCTTAAATACCACACCATCTTTTGCTATAGTATCTTTTTGTACAGCCTCTGGCTCTACATCATTTTTTTTATCAGATGTTACTTCCTTAACCGCTTCGGTAATTTCTGCCTGCTGCTCACTCTCGCTTGCATTGCCATCAAACATTTTTTTATAACTAATGATAGCTTTTGCAATAGACTTCGCCATTTCTTCCTGCCCGTCGGCAGAATTAAGGTAGGCACCCTCTGTTTTATTAGATATAAAACCAAGCTCTATAAGTACGCCCGGCATAGCAGTAGCATCCAGCACCCATAACGGAATTTGCTTTATTCCCCTGTCATTCTTTTTAAGGTCGTTTTTAAAACCATCGCGAATTTTACCGGCAAGCAGAATGCTCTGGTTAAGTGATTCTTCCTGTGCCAGTGCTATACCTATAGAAGTATCGGGGTTATCGGGGTTAAAACCCTTATATTTTAATTTATAATCTTTCTCTAATGTAATTACACTATTTTCTTTTCGGGCAACCTCAAGGTTAATTTTACTGCGCGACAGCCCCATAACAAATGTCTCTGTTCCCTGTGCCTGCTCTGCATTAACACCATTACAGTGTATCGATACAAAAAGGTCGGCATCTGCCTTATTGGCAATATTGGCACGCTCCCTAAGTTCAATAAATACATCGGTCTTACGGGTGTACAATACATTAAAGCCAGGTTCATCTTCTAATATTTTACCTATTTTAAGTGCAACGCTAAGCACAATAGCTTTTTCTTTATAGCTGTTGTGGGCAGTACCTTCATCGCCACCGCCATGCCCCGCATCTAATACAACCTTAAATTTTTTAGACTGCCCAAAAGAAGCTGTGCAAAATAATATAAGTATAAAAAATAAATATTTCTGGGTTAACCTTATCATGTATATAGTTTTAGTGCCCGCCTGCTAAGCGTAACTTTTTTATTTTTTACCCAATGCTTCCTGCACTGTAATTTTCTTTCCATCTTTAAATGCTACCACAAAGGCAGATGTATACCCTTTTTCTTTAGCTGTAGCCAGGAGCTCTTTAGCTTTATCATAACTATCTGTAGCACCATAGTAATATTTAATTATTGCCAAACTGGAATCTTTAGATATATTAGTTAGCCCTTTAAAATTTTCCGGAACAGTTTCTAACGATTTTCCACTTGCAGATATCTGCACTTTAAACACAACTCCCTTCGCCGTTTGTGTGGCTTCCTGTTTGGTTTCCGGTTTTGCAACAGGCTTATCTGTATCAGCAGATTTAATTTCGGCAGCCGGGCGTGTCGTTGCTGTAGCTGTAACAGGTACTTTATACTCACCAGATCCTCCTCCTGTAAAATATTCCTTTTTATAAGACAGTATGGCTTTTGTTATAGCTTTAGCCATATCGTCCTGACCGTCTTCGCTATTTAAAAAGGCACCTTCCTGCTCGTAAGACACAAAACCAAGCTCTATAACTACAGCAGGCATAGTTGCTTTATTTAAAACCCAGAATGGTGCATATTTAACACCCCTGTTCTTTCTTTTAAGCGTACTTGTAAAACCATCCTGTATTTTGCTTGCAATATCTATACTATTATTAAGTGTAGCCTCTGGCACCGCACTCACTAAAGACTCCGGCTTATTAGGGTCGAAACCTTCGTATTTTACTTTGTCTTTTTCAAGCTTAATTACCGAATTTTCTTTTTTTGCCACCTCAAGGTTACTGGCATTTTTAGTAGGTCCCATTATAAAGGTCTCTGTACCAAAAGCCACTTTTTTAGGCTCACCGTTGCAATGTAATGATATAAATAGGTCGGCATTTGCACGGTTAGCAATATCGGGCCTTTCGCCCAGCTCAACAAAAACATCGGTTTTGCGTGTATAAATTACCTGTACGGCATTATCCTGCTCTAACAGTTTGCCTACTTTAAGGGCTATGTTAAGGGCAATATTTTTTTCTACATAGCCGTGGTACAATGCCCCAAAGTCTTTTCCGCCATGCCCGGCATCAAGAACCACTTTAAACTTACCCCCATCCTGCGCAAAAGTATAGCCGCAGGATATAATAAAAAGTAAAAATACCAGTTTTAAATTCATGTTCTCCCTCATTGCAAAATAGTTATTATGCTGCTTGTGTTATAATTACATTTAGTGGTTAGTTTGACAAAAATATTGTAAGTTTGGCACTTCAAAAAATAAGCCACACTGTTACAAAAATAGTATTAAAACCATTGCGTACAAACTTATTTCATACCGTTTTATTATCTATTTTCCTTTGCATGGTGTGCTACACGGCACAATCGCAGGAAATAAGAAACCGCAAACCTGCAGTACCTGCTGTAAAACAGGCCGATAGTACTAAAACACCATCGGTACAATTACCCGTTGCCAAAAACGTGGTTATTACAGATACCATAAAGCCCGCCATAGATACTATAAAGAAACAAAAGAAAGGTTTAGACGGTATTGTAAAGCGTGTTGCAAAAGATTACGAAAAAATAGACCAAAAAAAGAAAGAGCTTACCTTATATAATGAAGCCGAACTATATTATAAAGATATAGAACTAAAATCGGGCGTTATTATTATGAATTATGAAAAGAATGAAGTATACGCCGGCCGTATAAAAGATTCTTTAGGTAATTACTCCCAATATCCTTATTTTAAGCAGGGTGCTAATGTTGTTGAGGCCGACTCGATACACTTTAATACCGTAACTAAAAAAGCCCGTGTATGGAACTCCCGTACAGACCAGGGCGAGTTTAGGGTTAAAGCCGAAATTACCAAAAAGGAAAATGACTCGGTTATTTTTATGAAGAATGCCATCTTCACTACTTCAAAAAATATAGACAACCCGGAGTATTACTTTAAAGCCAGCAAGATAAAGCTTGTACCTGGCCAAAAAGTTGTTGTGGGCCCCACTAATATGTGGATAGCTAATGTACCTACACCTGTGGGCTTACCATTTGCCTTTTTCCCAACGAGTACTAAAGCAGAATCTGGTTTACTTATACCAAGCTATGGTGATAGCAATAGCCGTGGATATTACCTGCAAAATGGAGGCTATTACCTTGCCATTAATGATTATATAGACCTGTCTATTACAGGAGATTATTATACAAATGGCAGTAATGGTATGCGTTTTCAGTCTAATTATGCTAAGCGATACAGTTTTACAGGTAACATTAATATTCGTTTTGAGAACCTTATTACCAGCGAAAGGGGCTTACCTGATTATCTACGTGCAAAAAATTATAACATACAGTGGTCGCACAGCCAGGATGCTAAAGCAAACCCCAATTCCCGTTTTTCTGCCAGTGTAAACCTTGGTTCCAGTAAGTACTTCAGGCAATCTCTAAACACAGTAAACGTAGGATCCAGTTTGGTAAACAATTACAATTCGTCTGTTTCATACTCAAAAACATTTCAAACGGTACCTCAGGTTAACTTCTCTCTTACCGCACAGCATACACAAAACACAAATACTCAGCAAATACGAATGACTTTGCCTACGCTGCAGGCAAGTGTAGACAGGATTTTCCCGTTTGCCCCGGCAGATGCCCCTAAAAAAGGGTTTATAAAAAACATTAACCTGCAGTATAACCTGCGTGGTGAAAATCAGATCACTACTACCGATTCGCTTTTCTTTAAGCCGGAGATGTTTAGGGATGCAAAAGCCGGCTTGCAACACACCATACCTCTTAGCACCAACTTTAAGATATTTAAATATTTTAGCGTTTCTGCAGGAACAAATTACCAGGAAACATGGGTAATGAATACGATAGATAAATCTGTTATTAACGATACCGTTGTTACTAAAGATGTAAAAGGCTTCGACTCTTTTCGTACCTACAACTTTTCATCGAGCATAGGTACTACTATATATGGTACTTTTAACTTTGGCGAAAACAAAAAAATACAAGCCATACGCCACGTAATGCGTCCGTCGGTTTCCTATAGTTATACGCCAAGTTTCGAAAAATATTACGACACTTATCAGTTAGACAACACTGGTACACAGTATAAGGAATACACCCGTTTTGAAGGGGGTATTTTTGGCGCTCCCGGGTTAGGTTACTCTAACAACATAGGCCTTTCTGTAAACAATACTTTTGAGGCTAAAGTGCGTAACGATGACGAAAATGCTAAAGAAGGCGAGCCTAAAAAAATTATGCTTCTTAACAACCTTAACTTTACCACCAGCTACAATATTGCTGCCGACTCACTGGCATGGTCGCCGCTAAGAGTATCTGCCGGAACCAATCTTTTTAAGGAAAAAATGAATATTAACTTTGGTGCCACCATGGATCCTTATGCCATAGACAATTCCGGACGAAGAATAAACACTTACAATATAGATAATGGAGGCAGCCTTTTTAGGCTTACCAGTGCTAACGTAACGCTTAATTATGCTATAAGCAGTACAGATGGTGACGGTGATAAAAAAGATGAAGACAGCCAGACAGCCAAAAATGGCGGCCGAACCGATGATCTTTTTGGAGTAGGTACAAATCTTAATGACAACAGACAAAGCCTTTTTAAAGATGAAGATGAAGAGCCCGGAAAAAAAGATAAGGCTGAAGGTGGTTTTTTTAATGCTAAATTACCTTGGAACTTAAACCTTGCCTACTCGCTTACCTATAATAATAATGCCCGCGAACGCAAAATTACAGGTAGCTCGCTAATGGTATCGGGTAATCTGGATATTACCCCTAAATGGAAAATGGGCTTCTCGTCCGGTTATGATTTTGTGCAAAACGGCGTTACCTTTACACAGCTACGCTTTGAGCGCGACCTTTTATCGTGGAGGATGGATTTTAACTGGGTGCCTTTTGGTAACAATACCTACTGGGGCTTCTTTATTGGTATAAAATCATCGGTTCTTAGCGATATTAAATATGATAAACGCCAGGTACCGGATAGAAGGGTTGGGCAGTAATCAATACGTCTATTTTTTATAAATTTAGCTTCTGTAAGTTTACTACTAATACTTATAGAAGCTAATTTTTAATGTACAAAACCTTAAAAACATTGTTTAACACAAATATAAACCATGAAAAAAATCATTTTTACAGATAAGGCTCCTGCGCCTATAGGCCCTTACAGCCAGGCAGTACTTGCAGGCGATACACTTTACACATCCGGACAAATACCTTTAGACCCGGCAACAGGCGAACTTGTGGGCGGTAGCATTGAAGCGGAAACAAAGCAGGTTATGGAGAACCTTAAGGCAGTGCTCCAAGCCGCCAGTATGGATTTTAGCAACGTAGTAAAGACAAGTATCTTTATTATGAATATGGACGATTTTGCAGCAATAAATACTATTTACGGCAGCTATATAAATGAAGAAACCGCTCCTGCAAGAGAAACGGTTCAGGTGGCAAGACTGCCTAAAAATGTAAATGTAGAGATCTCTATGATCGCTGTGCAGCAATAGCATGCAAAAATAATTCTGCCGATGCAGGGTTTGTGGCAAGTGGCACATTGTGCACGTCACAAACCCGTATCAGCATATTAATATCGGCATCATGGGCATGGCTGGATAATGGATCTTTAAAAAATAAAACCATGTTGGTTTTACCCTCTGCCACCCTGCCTGCAATTTGCGCATCTCCCCCTAAAGGACCTGAAAGCATTTTTCTAACCGTAAAACCAGCCTCTTCGGCCCTGCCGCCGGTAGTACCGGTTGCAATTAGTTTTATGTTATCATTTAATAAAATGTCTTTATTGGCAGTTAAAAAAACTACCATTTTATCTTTCATTCCGTCGTGGGCAATGATGGCTATCTCCATGTTATTATACCTAATTTTATTTGTTAAGTTCGTGGTACGTAATAAGCCCATCTATTGGCCTTCTTAATACGTTACCCAGTGTAAGGCCGTTTTTGCCTAACACTTCGGCAAGTTCTGCCTTAAGGTAAAATGCAATAGAACCTATAAAATGCACAGGCACTTCGGTCGCATTTTCATATTGTGTAATGTAATAATCTACAAATGTTTGCATAGCCTTAACTACGATCTCTTTAATAAAAGGCTCATCTTTATGCTGTATTAAAAACTTGGCAAATGTAGCAAGGTATGCATTAGGGTTAGGCTCTTTATAAAGGTTATGCTTTATAATATCTGCATCAAGATTATACTCTGCTTCAAACTGCTTAGCAAGATGCTCAGGCATTTTGTTAAAAAAGTAAGCACGCACAAGGTCGCGGCCAAAACGGTTACCACTACAGTCATCCATAGCAATGTAGCCTAAAGACTGCACTTTTTGTTCCAGCTTTTCGCCATCAAAATAGCTACAGTTAGATCCTGTACCTAAAATACATATAATGGCTTTCTCATTATTTGGGTTTGTAGCATAAGCTGCCGCATAAGTATCCTCTTTTACACTAACTTCTGCATTAGGAAAAAACTCCTTAAACACACCGGTCATGTAATTTTTCATCCTGTCTGTACCGCAGCCGGCACCATAAAAATAAAGGTGGGTAACTTCTTTACGGTTGTTATATATATCAAAACGGGCCTCCAGCCTTTCAAGGGCTTCTTCCTTATTAATTACTTCGGGGCTAAGACCAAGAGTTTGGGTTGTAAAAAGCCTGTTGCCCGCGTCGTCCAGCGCAATCCAATCGGCTTTGGTTGCACCACTGTCAACTAATAATTTCATACTGTGTTTGAGATTTGTTTGGGTTAAATATGGGTTAAGTTTGGGTGTTGTAATTTAAATATGGGTTATTAAATACGCGCTTTTGGGTTAAGCAGGTATAAAAAATAAAGCCCCGCCTTTTATTAAAAAGCGGGACTTTATTGTATAAAATTATAGAGATGCGATATGCACCGAAAGATCTATAAGCTTGCTTGAGTAGCCATACTCATTGTCATACCATGATACAAGTTTAAAGAATGTAGAGTTAAGGCCAATACCGGCTTTAGAATCTATTATACTTGTTCTTTTATCTGATACAAAATCCTGAGATACTACATCATCTTCTGTAAAGCCAAGGATACCTTTAAGCTCATTTTCAGATGCTTTTTTAAGTACAGCCATGATCTCTTCGTAAGAAGTTTCTTTCGCTACTTTTACAGTAAGGTCTACTACAGAAACATCTACTGTAGGAACACGAAAAGACATACCTGTTAGTTTTCCGTTAAGTTCCGGAATTACTTTTCCTACTGCTTTTGCAGCACCTGTAGAAGATGGAATGATGTTTACACTTGCTGCACGTCCGCCTCTCCAGTCTTTTCTTGAAGGACCATCAGTAGTCATTTGTGTAGAAGTTGTAGCGTGAACTGTTGTCATTAAACCCTCTACAATACCAAAGTTATCATTGATTACTTTTGCAAGCGGAGCAAGACAGTTTGTAGTACAAGAAGCGTTAGATACTACAGTATCTGCAGCAGTAGCTTTGTCATGGTTAACACCCATTACAAACATTGGCGCATCGGCCGATGGAGCAGAGATGATCACTTTTTTAGCACCACCTGTAATGTGCTGTTGTGCAGTTTCTACTGTTGTAAAGAAACCTGTACACTCTGCAACCACATCAACGTCTACCTCATTCCATTTAAGGTTTTTAGGATCTTTCTCTGCAGTTACCCTTATGTGTTTTCCGTTTACGTATAGTTGGTTATCTTTAACCTCTACTTCACCGCTAAAACGGCCGTGAACTGAATCATATTTTAATAAATAAGCCAAATGATCTACATCAAGCAGGTCGTTAATAGCCACTACTTCAACATTATCCCTGTTGAAGGTTTCGCGGAAAACGATTCGGCCAATCCTACCGAAACCGTTAATCCCTAATTTAACTGTTGCCATTCTTCTAAATTGTTTTTTATTTGTTTAATACTAATCGTGAAAGATTCTTAAATAGAAACGATGTCAGAAACTCTTATAAGCTCCTGGTCTACATGCGTTTTTCCTTTTACGGCATTTTCTAACGGGGTAAGTACAACCTCATCCCTTATTAATCCTACCATATAATTTGAGTTACCTTCAAGCAGTGTTTCTACTGCTTTAACACCCAGCCTGCTTGCAAGTACCCTGTCAAAACATGATGGCGATCCACCGCGCTGCATGTGTCCAAGGATAGATACACGAACATCATATTCGGGTAAATTCTGGTCTACATAATCTTTAAGTTCAAAGGCGCTTTTACCTATTTTATCCCCTTCGGCAATAACCACAATACTCGATGATTTACCTGAAGCCTTACTTTTTCTTAAAGACTCTAAAAGCCTGTCCAGCCCCATATCTTCTTCCGGGATAAGTATCTCTTCTGCACCGGCGCCTATACCGGCGTTAAGTGCAATATGGCCTGCATCGCGGCCCATAACCTCTACAAAGAAAAGCCTGTTATGAGAACTCGCAGTATCGCGAATTTTGTCTATAACATCTACAACTGTATTAAGTGCAGTATCATAGCCTAATGTGTGGCTTGTGCCATAAATATCGTTATCTATAGTACCCGGTATGCCTATTACAGGAAAACCGTATTCTTTATTAAATAAAAGGCCGCCGGTAAAACTACCGTTACCGCCTATTACTACAAAGGCATCAATTTTATGTTTTACAAGATTGTCGTATGCTTTTTTACGGCCTTCGGGAGTCATGAATTCTTTAGATCGTGCCGATTTAAGAATAGTACCGCCTTTATTGATAATGTTATTTACACTACGCGGGCCCATTTCTTTAAAATCGCCTTCTATCATTCCCTGGTAACCTCTATATATACCAGTACACTCTATATTATGGAAAGCACAGGTACGTACAACGGCCCTGATTGCAGCGTTCATACCCGGAGAATCACCCCCAGATGTAAGGACACCTATTTTTTTAATATTAACTGACATTTTTTAGTATTTGATTGTAAAATTAATAATTTAATATGATTAATACATTTGTTTTTAACTTATAATATAAAAAACGCAGTTTTTCAATCGATTTCGTTAATAAGTTTTTTATAAACGATTGTTAATAATTATAAAAAAAGCAGGAGTATCATCAAAAATATCCCTGCTTTTTTTCACATTATAAAATTTTAACGTCCGATAATTCAAAACTTAATCGGTTTCGGGAATCCTGTCCTTCTCTTTTTGGTCGGCAGCCTTCTTTTTATTTCTGCTATCAACAAATTTTATATAATCCGGAGAAATTTCCGAATCAGGATAATCACTGCTCGAATTGTTATTTACATCTTCTTTCTTAACATTTTTAAATACTTTCCAGATAAGCTCATCAAAGGTATCAAAATCTACCTCCCATGTTAAACCTACCCCCTGTGTGTAGCCTATACCCTCTCCCAGAAAGTTAATATCATTTTCACGGTTAAATACGCGGGCTTTAAGGGTTCCGTCGTCATTAATACGCAACTGTAATTCGACATTACCCACAACAGCACTTTGATTTACACCGCCTACAGGCACCCCTACAACGCCGTTAAAGGTTATCCTGTCGTTTATTTGAGATGACAGCGTTAACCCTACCTGAGAGTTTGTTTCTATATAAGGGTTCCTGTTAGCCTGAACGTAATTAACCCCAACATTTACCTTACTTTCGCCATCTGTAAACAAGTCATTAAACAGTGAGCTCGCCCTTTCGAACAAGCTACCATACACAGCCGTATTGGCATTTGTAGGGCTTATAAAGCTGCCTGTGCCTAATAGCGATAATGCCTGCGTTTGGCGGGTATCCATGTCGCTAAGCCTGTAATCAAGATCTGATTTCAGTACAGAGCTTACACCGGGAAAGTTAATTGTAAAATCGGGCTCCGGTGTGGTAATAGTTCCGTTTAAAACAATATTTACCTCTACCGGAATGTTACGGTTAAATGTAGCCGTTTCTAACAGTACCGATGGGTTTGCCTGTGTTTTATAAATTGCCTCCAGGTTTAGCCTTGCCCGTGTAGGGTCGCCCTCCCAGTTAATGGCTCCTCCTTTTTTAAGCGTAAACTTTTTATCGAACAGGCCGCCATATTTAAAATTATACTGCCCCTGCTCTACAACAAAATCGCCGAACATATTAAACTTACCCAGCGTATTAATATTAAGAAGCATAATGCCATTGCCTGTTGCATTAAGGCTATGGCCGGTGTTCTTATCTATAATAACTTCAAGCTTGGCAACAGGGGTTACATTTAGGTCAAAATTAAGCTCTAACCCCTTATAAGTTTTAGTATCCTGCTTAACAATACCCTTAGCAATATTTTCTTTTTCTTTAGGGCTTAAAAAATGGATAAACGCTGCCGTTGTTGTGCTTGTTGCACCTGTATTGCCAAGGTTAAGCTTAATATCTGTACCCTCTGCCGATTCTGCATTTACATTAATTACCAGCTCTGTAGTAGGCCCTTTAAGCTCTGCATTACCTTTTATAAAGGCAGTACCATAATATATAGCATCGTCAGAGTCCTGCGTGTTTAACACAAGCATCCTGTCTGACGTTATATTAAGGTCGAGTGCCCAGTTTTTAAACAGTTTGTGCTGCACCGTACCATTAATCCTGCCTTTAGTATTATATTTAGTGTCTATCAGCTCTACGTTTCTAAACAGTATTCGTTCCTGGGTAATATCTACTGTCGCATTTTCTTCAAAATTGTAATCGGTATTAAGATAACCCACTTTTAAGCCACCACCTTTTATATACACAATACCGTCTAACTGCGGGTCTTTAACATTACCCACAATTGCGGCACGGCCTGATGCCCTGCCCCTAATCTCGGGGAAAATAGATTTCAGGAAAACCTGTAGCGGGCTTATATCAAAATCAGAGAACACAGCATCCAGGGACAATAACGTTTGCTTGTCTACAATTTCTATATTACCTACGGTAGAAAAAGTTTCCTTATCATCTTTAACAATAGATGTGTTTACGTTAAATTTTCTAAACGATTTATCGCCCGTTACCTGCAGGCTCATGTTGCCCAGGTTATATTTATTCATTTGCAGGCTATCAATAGTTATAGATGTTGCCGGTGCAAATTCATTTTTATTTTGCTTAAGGCTCACTTCTCCGTTAAGCCTTCCACCAAAGTTAAGACTATCTAAAGTTGGGGTAACCTTAGCGAGATCTACATCATTAAATGATAAATGTATATCTTTATAATTCTTGCCTTTAAGGTCGCCATTAAGCTCTACACGCTGGTCGTTGTGCGACATAGATAGATTATCTATAGAAAAATCGGTCAGCTTTTTATTAAACGTTACCTTATTATCTTTTGTATCGAGTTCGTTTATAAACCACTGGTAATTTTTAAAATTGATCTCTGATTTTTTAAACCCAACTACCGAATTTTTTTGCTCATCTATAGTGTGGTACAGGTTTAAGCTAAAGACATCCTGTGCCTTCTTACCGCCTTTAAATTCTGTACGCACATACAAAGTATCGTTCTGGGTAATATTTATAAGGCTAAAATCGGATACCTTATAGTTTTTCATCCTCACGCTATCCATGCTTACATAAGCATTATAGAGCGGGTTCTTGTTATCTATATCAATATTTATATTGTCAAAGTAATTATTATATGCCGTTATGTTAGGAGAATTAAAGGCAAGTTTAAAATCACCTTTATCGCCATTAACCCGGCCACGCAGCTTAGTATTTTGCCCCACTACAACCTCCGGCACCACGATTTCGAGAATTTTATTATATATGGTAAAATCAAAATCAAGATACTGGCCCTTTTTAATTTTATTAGGAGTGTAGTTGGTATAGAGGCTACCTACCGCATTTTCCATTAGCATGGGCAACTGTGCAATATCAAACTTCCCTGTAACACGCCCCTCTATAATATCGGTAGAGTTAATGGTTAAAGTACGCACATTGGCTTCATCAAATGTAGATTCTACAATAAAATCCTCAAAGTAATAACTGTCCCGGCTGTTTTGGTACGACAGCCTTGATATTTCTACCTTACCCGCTATATCATTAATAGTTGTTCCTTTAGCATTAAAAAGTAGATCGCCTTTAAAGACAGACAGCGTATCTTTTTTCATGAGCTTAAGCGCAGCAAGATCGGCATAATCTACCTGGGCATGAAAATCGTATTCTTTTCTCTTTTGCCCCATATCTATAAGCCCATCAAAGCTCATAAGCAGGTTAGGGTCGTTGCTGTTTATACTACCTTTAAAGTAAGGCCACTTAAATCGGCCATCTATAGCAATCTTTTTATAATTGTAACCATTAAAAGTAAGGCCTGTAATATTACCCTTAACTGTTGTATTAAGCGATTGCTTATTAAAGCCACGCCCATCTATATCAAGGTGCAGGGTAGTATTACCTACCGTTTTAGCTTGGGCAATGGCACCTAAGTTAAAGTTATCAAGATCTATAGTTCCGGTATAAATAGCATCAGACGGGGTATTATACCCTTTAACCGAAAGGTTTGCCTGTGCCTCCCCAAGGCCGGACATTACATACATTTCTGTATCTATATCCTGTTTAGTAAGTGTTACATGCCCAACCATATCTACACGTCCAAATTTTTCTAAAATTTTAGGCAGGCTTTTGCCCAGTATGCGCGGCATGATCGCGGTAAGGTTGCTATAATTAGAAGCTATCCTGTCAAAATCGCCATTCATATAAAACCCCGTCCCTTTCTTGTCAAAAAGATTCCTGAAGTTTATAGACCCTATAATCTCTGAATCGTTTTTATCAAGAAGCTTAAGGTCGTTTAACACAAAGTTGTTAAGCGGTCCTTTTAAAGTTGTAGATAAAAAGTATTTTTGGTTTTTACCAAACTCATTAAAAAAGATATTAAGCTCGTTAGACGATATCGTAGCCCTGTTAACCTTAAAATCAACATCGACAAGGTTTACAAAATCCTTCATTTTTTCCTTAGTATAGCTCAGGGTAAGATTGCCCGTTAAGGCCGACTCTGCTGTTACCAATTCAATATTATGCAACTGGATCTTTGTTTTGGTATATTCAAAATTACCTTTAAGATTATCTACAAAAAGCCCGTGATGATCCAGTAACGACAGTTTTTGAATATCCCCTTTAATATCGCTCCCTTTAAGGAAAAAATCTTTAACGTTACCATTAAGCTTTTTTAGGTCGAGTATTTTTGCTGTTACAGCATTTTCATTAGTAAGCCTAAACCTGCCGTTTGTAACATATACATATCCTGCCCTTACTTTAAACGGATTATTAGGGTCGGGCTTTTTACCATTATCAAAAGATCGTGTAAAAACATCAAAATTAGAAAGCTTTTCACCCTTGTAGGCTTTCATGTGAAAATTAAGTTTCTCCATGCGAACGGTGCCAAACTGCAAGCCGTTTTTAGCAAATTCCCGTATACCAAGAAGGTTAGTTTGTAATTTATCTGCAGATATGAGGGTATCATTATGGTGATCCATAATAAGCACTCCCTTAAGCTTAACACTGCCAAAAATGGTTATGGCAACTTTATCTACATTAATATGGGTACCAAACTGTTTATTAATGTAATTAGTGCCATAGTGGGCAATGCCTGTTTGAACAATAGGCAGCGAAAGGGCAATAGCCAACAGCAGCAAAAAAAGAAGCAACCCTACAACGGTGCGTATAACTATTTTTTTAAATTTTTTGATACTGCTATTTGTTTTAAATTTGCACAACCGCGGTTAATGCGCAATGATTAGCAAAAGTAGGAATTTTTACTGTTGCTGCTAAGGCTTTAACCGTTTTTTATAACTCAAAATCCGTGCCTTAAACTATGGCTAACCAGCCCATTTACATACTATCTATAGAAAGTTCGTGCGATGATACCGCCGCCGCAGTGCTACAAAACGGCAAAGTGCTTAGCAATGTTGTTGCAAGGCAGGAAATTCATGAGCAATATGGCGGCGTAGTGCCGGAGCTGGCATCGCGCGCGCACCAGCAAAATATTGTACCCGTTATAGACGTTGCCATGACAAAAGCAGGCATAGATAAAAGCCAGCTTAGCGCCATTGCCTTTACCCAGGGTCCCGGATTAATGGGGTCGTTACTTGTGGGCAGTTCCTTTGCAAAATCGCTGGCACTGGCACTTAACGTTCCGCTGGTAGCTGTAAACCACATGCAGGCGCACATACTTGCCCATTTTATAGATGAAAAAGGTTTTGATAAACCCCAATTCCCATTCCTGGCCATGACCATAAGTGGTGGCCACACCCAGATTGTAAAAGTGAACAGTTTTTTTGATATGGAGGTTATAGGCGAAACTACAGATGATGCTGTGGGCGAAGCTTATGACAAGAGTGCTAAAATTCTTGGGCTGCCCTACCCGGGCGGACCATTAGTTGATAAATTTGCCCAGCTTGGTAACCCTAAAGCTTTTGCGTTTACCAAGCCGCAGGTTCCGGGGCTTAATTTTAGCTTTAGCGGGCTTAAAACACAGATTTTGTATTTTATACAAAAAAACGTGGCAATAAACCCTAACTTCGTAGCAGAGAACATGAACGATATTTGTGCCTCTATACAATATACCATTATCAATATTTTAATGGATAAGCTTAAACTGGCTGTAAAAGAAACCGGTATTAAGCAGGTAGCCATAGGCGGAGGGGTATCGGCAAATAGTGGCATTCGTACCACGCTTAAGGAAACTGAGAAAAAATACGGCTGGAAAACGTTTATCCCTAAGTTTGAATATACTACAGATAATGCTGCCATGATAGGCATAGTGGGATACCACAAATATTTAGAGCAGCAATTTAGCGATGCTGCCACAACTTCTAAAGCAAGAATAGAACTATAATGCAGTTATTTTATAACCCCGATATTACCCCAGGCACTACCCTTTTTTTATTTGACAAAGAAGAAAGCCGCCACATTGTAAAGGTACTTCGCAAAAAAGAAGGCGACTTTATACAGATAACCAACGGCAAAGGCGCGCTGTTTACTGCTGAAATTACCTTCGCCAATGAAAAGAAATGCGAGGTTACCATTAGCACCGAGGAGTTTTTTGAGCCTGCACCATACGAGCTTCATCTTGCGGTTGCCCCTACCAAGCTTAACGACCGTTATGAATGGTTTTTAGAAAAGGCTGTTGAGATTGGCATTACCCAGATTACACCCATTATTTGCGAACATAGTGAACGCATTGCTTTTAAAGCCGACCGTTTCGAAAAAATAATCCAGGCCGCTATGAAGCAGTCGCTACAATATTATTTACCCATATTGCATGAGCCGGAGCCGTTCAGCACGTTTGTAAATGAAAACCATGAGGGCGAACTTTTTATTGCCCACTGCGAGGAAACCGACAAAAAACTCCTTAAACACGCCCTGCAACCTAAACAAAAAACCACCATCCTCATAGGCCCTGAAGGTGATTTTTCTACCAAAGAAATTACAACTGCATTGGGTTTAGGTTATGTTCCGGTTTCGCTTGGCAACACGCGCCTGCGTACAGAAACTGCTGCTATTGTTGCGGCACATAGTGTGGCATTTGTTAATGAGGGGTAAACAATTCATTCCCTACGGGAAAATTTAAAACCCGTAATATTTTGCTACCGAAATTAAATCGCTACGCGATAAGACAGGACTTTGATTATTATCTTGCCACGTAAAACTTTTTCTTTATAAAAGAAACTATCCCGTATTGAATCATAACCATCTCAGGATTGATTGTCCCTTTAGGGACTTAATTTCGGTAGCACAAAACATATAACCGTCTTCTTTCCCGAAGGGAATTAATCTATTCGATATCTTTAAATATGTAGCGTTCATCATATTCCACCTCAAATTTTTCAAGAAAGCTTAGATACTCTTCTCTAAACGTCATTTTTTTATGATGTAGCTCCTGATTTTTGATATACTCAATAACAGGTTTTACATGTGATTTACTATAAGAAAAGGCACCATAGCCTTCCTGCCATTCAAACTTTCCGTTTACAAATCCTTTTTAATTTATCCATAGTGAAGAACTTCTCTTAATGTCCTGCATTAAATCGGAAATTGATTGATTTGGTCTCATGCCAATAAATATATGCACATGATCTGGCATACCGTTTATTGCAAGTAATTTAAGTCCATTGTTATTAATGATTCCTGCAATATAATTATACAATTCCTGCTTCCATGTATTCAATAGTAATGAATGTCTGTGCTTTACAGCAAAAACAAACTGAAGATGTATTTGAGAATAGGTATTTGCCATAATATTAGAAGGCAAACATAATAAATTTGATTGATACCCTAGGGGAAATAATTAGAAGTCACTTATTTATTACTACCAAAATTAAATCGCTACGGGATAATTATATATGAATATAAGGAAACGACAAAAACCAAGGATAAGATATTTCTCATCAACTTTCCATATATTTACAACATCAATGCGATCATCGATAATGAAAAAACTCTTTTATATACTTCTGTTATCTCCTGCGTTGCTAATGGCACAGGAAATTGCGGTGCTTAAATACTCCGGTGGTGGCGACTGGTACGGTAACCCTACCTCATTACCTAACCTTGCTAAGTTTTGCAACCAGAATATCAGCACCAAAATAAACCCTAAAACAGCTACTGTAGAAGCCGGCAGCGCCGATTTATTCTCCTACCCTTTTGTGCACATGACGGGCCACGGAAACGTAGTATTTAGTGATAATGATATTGTTAACCTGCGCAACTACCTTACATCTGGTGGGTTTTTGCATATAGATGACAACTATGGTATGGATAAGTATATTCGCCGTGAAATAAAACGCCTGTTCCCTGATAAAGAACTTGCTTTAGTACCTGCAAGCCATGAAATTTTTAAAGGCCCGTTCCCGTTTACACAGGGACTGCCAAAAATACATGAGCATGACAATAAAGCGCCACAGGCATGGGGAATTTTTAATGATGGCAGGCTGATACTTCTTTACACTTTAGAAACCGACCTTGGTGATGGCTGGGAAGACCAGGAAGTACACAACGACCCGATTGAAATACGAACTAAAGCACTTAAAATGGGTGCCAATATTTTAAACTACGCTTTTAAAAATTAAAGATATTCAAGGTAGAACTTAGCCACGAATTACACAAATCAGCACTAATTAAATTGGTGTAAATTTGTGTAATTCGTGGCTAAAATATTTTTATAATGTAACTAAAATTCAAAAACCTTGCCGTCATCTGCTATTTCTGAATTTTCAAAAATAGTTTGGGCTTCGGTTTTAAATCGTTCTATAGAATCATACCGGGTAGAAAAATGGCCTAATATAAGCTGGCCTGCGTTAGCCTTTTTAGCAATGGTAGCTGCCTGCATAGCTGTACAATGCATTGTTTTTTCGCAGTACTGCACTTCGCTTTCCAGAAACGTACTTTCATGGTACAGCACATCTACGTTATTGATTATGGGCAATATACTTTCAGAATAAACAGTATCGCTGCAAAAGGCATAGCTTTTAGCCGGTAACGGGTCGAACGTTAATTCTTCGTTTGGTATTATCATGCCATCTTCAAGCGTAATATCGCCGCCCCATTTTATCTTACGATAATAGCACGGGTCTATTTCATAATTTTCAACCGCCTCAATATTCAGTTTGCGCTCGCCCGATTTTTCTTCAAACAAATAACCGTTGGTATACACCCTGTGTCGTAGCGGAATGGTTGTTACCCTAACTTTATCATCTTCAAAAACCACTACAGATTCTTCTGATTCTAACTCATGAAAATACAGGTTATAGCTTGTCCAGGAGTTAGAAAGCTTTAATTGCAATAGTGTAATTTCTTTAATTCCTTTAGGGCCATACACATGCAAATCGGTCTTACGGCCAAGTAATGCAAACGTAGAAATTAATCCTATAAGCCCATAAAAATGATCGCCATGCAGGTGCGAAATAAATATGTGGTTAATTCGGCTAAACTTAAGTTTATGTTTCCTAAGCTGTACCTGCGTACCCTCGCCACAGTCTATTAAAAACATCCTGCCCTTCATTTCCAGCAATTGTGCTGTAGGGTTGGTCATGGTTCTGGGCGTGGCAGCATAGCAGCCTAATATGGTTAATGTCATTTTGAAAAGATGTTAGAGGGGGATTTTAGATAATAGATTTTAGATGATAGACTACATGCAAAAAATCCTAAAAGCCTAAATCGCGCTCTATCTCTTCCATTTCTATAACATCATGAGCTTCCAGTAGCGTAGGTACAATAACCATTTCATCGGGAGCATCATCATAGTCAAAATTTGGGGCTATAAGTACCAACGATTTTTTAGCTTTGCGGTGCTTATTACTTAGCGGTAAAAAAGCAAGCATTCCGTTAAGGGACAATGCCCCATCCTGGCTAAGGTCTAAAATAAGGTTCTTGTCTTTAAAACTGTGATATTCGGTAGTAACTTTTTCAAGAAAAGCACTGCTGTTTCCCTGCGTATCTTTAATGGTAATGGTATGTCCTTTTTCTTCTACTTTCATTTAATTGAGTTACTTAGGTTCTTAGTGGCTTAGGTGCTAAGAGAGTTGCATAGTAGCTAAGCTACAAAGTTTTTGCAAATCTGAAATCTAAATTCTAAATTCTGAAATTATTGCTTGATCTTACTTGCAAGCAGGTAAATAACTGCCATGCGTATAGCTACGCCATTTTCTACCTGGTCAAGAATAACCGATTGCTGTGAGTCAGCCACATCGCTGCTTATCTCTACCCCGCGGTTTATAGGCCCGGGATGCATTACTATAATTTCTTTGTTAAGCGAGTCGAGCAATTCTTTATCAAGGCCATACTGTTGTGCATATTCGCGTGTAGACGGAAAGTAATTAACATCCAGCCTTTCGTTTTGCACCCTTAGCATGTTGGCCACATCGGCCCACTCTAATGCTTTGCGAAGGTTAGGCTCTACTTTTACGCCAAGCGAATCAATATAACGGGGTATAAGTGTTTTTGGCCCGCATACCCTAACTTCGGCACCCTGCATCTGTAAGGCAAAAATATTAGAGAGTGCTACGCGCGAGTGTAAAATATCGCCCACAATTACCACCTTTTTACCACCTACTTCGCCCAGCTTTTCACGAATAGTAAAAGAATCCAGCAAACCCTGAGTAGGATGTTCATGGGCACCATCGCCGGCATTTACAATACTTGCCTTAACATTTTTAGATAAAAAATGGGCTGCACCCGGCCTTTCGTGCCTCATAACAACCATATCTACCTTCATGGCAAGGATATTATTTACGGTATCTATAAGAGTCTCCCCTTTTTTTACAGATGACTGCGCTGCCGAGAAACTAATAACATCGGCACTAAGCCTTTTTTGGGCCAGCTCGAACGATAGCCTTGTGCGGGTACTGTTCTCAAAAAAAATATTGGCTATGGTAATATCCCTAAGTGACGGGACTTTTTTAATAGGTCGGTTTATAACTTCTTTAAACTGGTCTGCCGTTTCAAAAATAAGGTCGATATCATTTTTATTGATATATTTTATGCCTAATAAATGATTAACGCTTAAATCTTTCATTGTTGTCGTGTTGTTGCAGTTAAGCCTTAAATTAAATATACGGTATCTTCGCCATCATTCTCTACCCACGATACCTTTACCTTTTCGCCGTTAATAGCATCTACCTGGCGGCCGCGGTAATCGGGCTGTATAGGTAAATGACGGCTAAAGCGGCGGTCTATAAGCACCATAAGCTCAATCTCTGCCGGGCGCCCAAACGATTGTATGGCAGTAAGCGCGGCGCGAATGCTTCGGCCGGTATACAGTACATCATCTATAAAAATTACCTTTTTATTTTCTACTACAAAGTCTATTTCGGTAATATTTGCCTGGATGTCAGTACGCCTAAAATCGTCCCTAAAAAAAGCTATATCTAAAAAACCAAGCTTTATTTGGGGTACATTATATTCTTTTTCCAATATGTCTTTAATGCGTTTAGCAACAAAGCCACCGCGCGGCTGAACGCCAATAAGCACGGTTTCGGAAAAATCAAGATGTTTTTCTATTAACTGACAGGCCAAACGGTGAAGAATGATATTGACTTCGCGTGATGTAAGCAATACTTTATGGCTCATAATGCGGTGTTGTGTTTGGTTTGTAAAAGTAAGGCATAATATTTAAAATTAAAAATATTGTTTTTTGCAAATACTTACTCCAAATGGAGATGTTCTTCATGAAATATGGATATTGATAAACACAAATTTGGAATAAAAACTACAGTAAATGTTTTAACCAATAAAGAAAATTTAATACACGCCTGCAATTACACGTTACAGGGTGGTACGAACATAAAACGGCAAGTACCTTCCGGCAATATATTATTGGATTTATGTTTTAAGTTGAATATAATTAAGAAATGAATTCAGAGACATTAAAACTTGTAAAACAATTACATAATTTTTATACAATTAATTTATTTTTAAGAAAAATCGCTCGTTATAATTTTACCTTTATTGAATTATTAACCTAAAAACAAAATATTATGCAAAACAGGATCATAAAATTAGGCATGTTTGCAATGTTATTATCTCTATTAACAAGTTGTGAAGCCATTGGCGATATTTTTAAAGGCGGTATGTACTTTGGTATCTTTATAGTTATAGCAGTAGTAGTATTAATTATCTGGCTGTTAAGCAAATTTAGAAGTAAATAAACTATCAAAATTTACAGGTATAAAAATACCCCCAACAAGTATGTAACTTTTGGGGGCATTTAGTTTTATAAGGCTTAATTTTTAACTTATGTTAGGCATTAAGCGCTTTGGTAATAACATCTGCTGCTTCCATAGCGTTAGACAATTTTGCATATTTAAGAGCAGTGAGTCCACTATCGTTAATGGTTTTAGCATTAGCGCCATTTTCCAGTAAAAGTTTTATAATTTCAACCTGGTTGTAACGGGCAGCTACCATAAGGGGTGTCATTCCGTTAGATTTTTCGTTAACATCGGCACCATACTCAATAAATTTCTTAACGGCATCTATATCTCCTTTTGCAACCGCAGCAGCAAGCGGTGTAGTGTTTTTGTATTTAGTGACTAACCCAAATTTAGAAACCGTGAACGCGCTTGCTGTAGCTGTGGCTACATTACTAAATAATGCTATTAAAGCAAAGCTTAAATAAATGATTGATTTTTTCATGATGATTGATTTTTTATGATTGATTTGATAATGATATGTAGTGTCGTGCTGTAAACTATATGGTTGAACGCCTTGCAGATTGTTTTCTATTTAATGCTACAGCATTACTCTCTTTTGTAATAACAGCAATAGCATCGTGTGCATTACTAAGCTGGGCATATTTTAAGGCCGTAAAGCCTTTTGTATTTGTTTCTTTTAAACTTGCACCATTTGCTATTAATATATTCATGATTTCTACCTGGTTGTAGCGGGCAGCAAGCATGAGAGGTGTCATATCGTTAGATCGTTCGTTAATATTTATACCGTAAGCTATAAATGCCTTAACCGATTTTACATCGCCTTTAGCTATTGCTGCTGCAAGAGGTGTTGCCGTAACTTCGTTGTTTATAGTAACAGCAAATGATGATTTTACTGTAGATGCCATAGCTATATTACTAAATACTACAAGTGCAAAACTTAAAAAGATGATTGATTTTTTCATGATAACTGATTGATTTGATGATTGTTTGATAATTATTGATTGTTTGGTGTTGGAATGCAGGACCCCCAGCCTGCCCACGGGCTGGAAAAATTAATTGAGAATTAAACCAGAATTATTATATACTTATGCCTTAGCCGCTTTAGTAAGAACATCTGCTGCCTGGGTAGCGTTACTAAGCCTTGCATATTTAAGAGCATTAAAACCCCTGCTGTTAGTAACCTTAATACTTGCTCCATTTTGTAGTAATAAGTTTATTATTTCTACCTGGTTGTAACGGGCAGCAAGCATGAGTGGTGTCATATCGTTAGACGTTTCATTGATATTTACACCATAGCCTATAAAAGCTTTTACAGATGTTATATCGCCCTTAGCAATTGCAACAGCAAGTGGTGTTGCTTTGCTATACTCATTTTTTACCGGAGCAGGTAATGAAGCTGTTCCCGTAGATGCCATAGTTACATTACTTAATGCAACTAATGCAAGGCTTAAAAAGATGATTGATTTTTTCATGATGATTGATTGATTGATTGATGATTTTATATTTTCTGATTAGGAAATTTAATTATCGTTTTTTGATTGATGTTTGATTAGCAGCTTAAATAAAAGCTTATTGATTGATGATTTGATTATTATTGATGATTGATCTGTTTAAAGTAATAGACGACAACAACCACGAAATGGTTACACTAAAATTTAATTTTAACATTTATTTAACAGAATAATCTTATTATGCAAGCATATAAAAATTGCATTGACAGCCTGTTCATAAGGAATAAAATGAAACTATTATTTAAATTATCTTTCTAAACAAAATCTAATTTTTTTACAAATTAGGTCCGGCATCACATATTTCCTTTTAAATACTAAATCAGTGAGTCATAACACACCCTTCTATTTCCTCCATCAATTTGAGTCGCATTGCAACATAGATAGCATTTACATAATTTATAGCCATAAATAATTGTATCGTTTTGTTTTAACAGCTATTTCCCAAAAAAAATTAAATTACAGAAAGCTTATATACAGCAACTTAAAAAATTGATTAAAAAACTCTTTAAAATATGTTTGCATATTTAAAAAACAGGCTTATATTTGCAACCGCAATGAGGAAAACACTTATTGCATAGCCATGGGGAGATACTCAAGCGGCCAACGAGGACGGACTGTAAATCCGTTGAGAAATCTTCGAAGGTTCGAATCCTTCTCTCCCCACGAAATGGGTAAAATAAGGAAATTTAATACTTTTCCAAATTTTTCAAAAACCCTCATAAATCGTGTAAAACCTGCAAATTCAAGGATTTGCAGGTTTTTTTATTTTTAAGCACCCCACCAAATTTTATAAAGAGGCCCAAAGTTTTTGTGGCAAAATCGTGGCACATTTCACATGAAAAAAAATGTGCCACAAAATACCGCATAAACACCTGTATATCAACATGTAAAGCAGGTTAACGACTTGATTTAAAGACGCTATAATTCTACCTTTATTAATTTAAAATGTTGAATTATGTTAGAGAGCAGTTTTGGGTTGGCTTTTTTCCTTAAAAGCCCCCGCAATGAAAGTAAAACAAGGACGGTGTATCTCAGGGTAACTGTCGATGGTATCCCAAGGGAAACTTTCACCAAGCGCAAATGGGACAGCACACGCTGGGACCAGAGAACCGAAAGAGCCATCGGAAATAAGGAAGACGCAAGGTCCCTTAGTTTCTTTTTAGATGCGCTGGTATTAAAAATCAATGAATGGAAGACAGAGATCATGTACTCAGGCAAGCCCCTGACTACCCAAAAGGTTATGGACTATGTCCTGGGGCGGATTACCCCACGCGTTAAAGTACTGGAAGAATTCCGGCTGCACAACCGGGAAATGGAGGCCCTTGTTGGCAAAGGCTACGCCAAAGGTACCTTAGACCGCTTTTCCATTACCATCAACCACCTGGGCGCATTTATGAAAGCCAAGTATAATTGTGAGGACATGGAGTTTTCCGACCTGAACTATACTTTTATAAAAGACTTTGAGTTTTTCCTAAGGTCGGTCAGGAATTGCAGCAACAATACAACCCTGAAGTACATTGCCAATTTCAAGAAAATTGTCATCCGCGCTATGGACAAGGAGATTATATTGAAAGACCCGTTCAAGAACTTCAGGGGCAGAAAAACAAAAGTCATCAAAAAACCCCTTACCGCCCAGGAACTCTACGAGTTGGAAAGGCATTATTTCACCACCGACAGGCTAAATGTAGTCCGGGACGTATTCGTATTCCAGT